>Ga0209274_10000116_pt1 | contig 68516 bp, 67 predicted proteins | sample HubBroMetageREF1_FD_188343 | JGI IMG/M metagenome (GOLD analysis project Ga0209274, IMG submission 188343) | Reference soil microbial communities from the Hubbard Brook experimental Forest, New Hampshire, USA - Hubbard Brook CCASE Soil... | ecosystem: Environmental > Terrestrial > Soil >...
ATCTCGGCCAGGTTCTCGAGGAGCCGCAACTGCCATTCGGTCGACTCCCCGGCCGTGTCGTCCGCGCGCTCGCGACCCGGACCGGTCGCAGCGGGATCGAAGGCGGTCTGGTCGGGGCCGGCAGTCGGAATTTGTGCGCTCCCTCGGTCGAGGTCGGAGACTGGTTACGGATCAGCGCCGCTTCTGCTGCGCGCCCGGTATGGGCTCGGCCCGCCACCGGGGTGGATGAGTGGGCGGACTATGAGCGGATAAAACATATTTGTCAAGAGGAATTATTAGCCTCTTCGCGGTCGCAATGCCGAAGGCACTCTGGGCGGCCGACGGGCTTGACGGAACGGGATCCCGGGTCGAGTCTGAGAAATCCATTCGCTCCCGCGTTTAGGATCGCGTTCGGTCCGGAGCTTTCCGGCGATCGGGGTGGGCTCGAAATTGGCTCTCGTCGATCGTCCGGCTGGGCGGTGCCGATGATTGGCGGGAAAACCCGGCCGATGAGAGGGAGGAAGCGATGCCGAGCGTAAATACCCCGAAAAGCGGTCATGCCGGTCCGGCGCCGTTGCCCGGCGGGCACCAATATCTGCCCTATACCGATACGAAGTTCGTTGCCGTGCTCAACGACGCCCTCGCCATCATTCAGGACAAGATCAAGGGCTACAAGGCCTGCGACGAGGCCTTCAAGGCCTTGCCGGGAGGGCGGAGCTTCAGTGCCGTGTTCATGGATCCGGCCGTCTGGATCAATTTCGACCCGACCCGGCGGCTGAAGGATTACGGCGCCACGCGCGGCAACGACATCACGATCACGGCCTATTCACTGGCCATGGGCCGCTGGACCGTCGCCGCCACCCTCGTCCACGAGATGGCCCATGTCAACGGCGCCCCGGGCGACACCCACGCCGCGGAAGCCACTCTTCGGCATTGCTTGCTGAAGGATCTGGAGAACCCGGCGATCATCGGCGAGATCATCCAGTCGACGCGTTTTCGCATCGCTTGAGCCTGGACCCATGATCCGGCTGAGCCTGCTGGCTGCCCTCTCGGGCTGCGCCGTCGCCTGCCACGCCCCGGCAGCGCTCGCCTGCCGCTGCGTGCCGCCTGCGCTGGCCGCCGCTTACGAACAGGCGGATGCCGTGGCCGAGGTTCGGATTGTCGCCGTCTCGAGTCCTTCTGCCGATGGCTCGATCAGTGCGGAGGGAGAGGTCGTCGCGGCCTGGAAAACCCGGTTGCCGAACCCGATCCGGATCGTGACCGGCGAGGATTGCGCCTACCCGATGAAGGCGAACACGATCTATCTCTTGTATCTATCGAAAGGCCGGGATGTCTGGGGCACCTATGAATGCCGCGGCAACCGGGTGCTCGGCAAAGCCCACGCCGCCCTGCACTGGCTCGGCCGCCACGGCGTGTCGGGCGGTTGATTACGCAACTTGATGACCTGTCGAATTACATAGATGAAGGCGGTCAGCCTCCGCGCCCGCCTCGCTGGCGAATGTCACTCGCGTCGGGATCGATGCGGACGGGTGGCTCGGTCGGCCGCCGCCTTCGGTCGCGAGGCGGGCGCGGCCCGCCCCACGCTCGATTCGAGACGGTTCGGGTACGGGCCGGGCGAACATTTTCCAATCCTGGATTTCTCGGCCTGGACCGCCGGCCGGCGCAACCTACCCGCGCGGCAAGAGCCGCGTCGCATGCCCCATCTTGCGCCCCGGCGGCGCGTCCCGCTTGCCGTAGAGATGCAGCTTGGTCGCCGGCTCGCGCAGGAGCTCGCGCCAGCGTTCGATCTCGGGACCGATGATGTTTTTCATGATCGCATCGGCGTGGTGTTCGGTCGAGCCCAGGGGCAAGCCGCAGATCGCGCGCACCAGCTGTTCGAACTGGCTGGCGTGGCAGGCATCGATGGTCCAGTGCCCGGAATTATGCGGGCGCGGCGCCAGCTCGTTGACCAGGAGCCGGTCGTCGCCGCCGCTGACGAACATCTCGACGGCGAGCACGCCGACCACGCCCAGCGAATGGGCGATCCGGCGGGCGATCGCCTCGGCGCGCCCGGCGAGCTCGGGGGCGAGGCGGGCCGGGGCGATCGTCGTGTCGAGGATGTGATCGACATGCCGATTCTCGACCGGCGGGTAATTGGCGATGGCTCCGGACCCGGTGCGGATGACGATGACCGAGATTTCGCAGCGATAGGCGACGAACCCCTCGACGATCGCCCAGTCGGCGCCGAGCCCGGCCCAGGCGGCGACCAGGTCGGTTTCGGGGCCGATCATGACTTGGCCCTTGCCGTCATAGCCCATCCGGATCGTCTTCAGCACGGCTCGGCTGCCCAGCTCGCCCACGGCCCGGGCCAGTTCGGCGGCACTGGCGACGGCGCGATAGGGGGCAGTCTCGACCTGGATCGAGCGCAGATAATCCTTCTCGGCCAGGCGATCCTGGGCGATCCGCAGCACCTCCCGGCCAGGATGGACGGCCGTGTGCGGCAGGATGTGGTCGAGCGCGTCGAGCGGGATGTTCTCCGTCTCGTAGGTCACGACGTCGACGGCGCGGGCGAAGCGGCCGAGGGCACCCGCATCGTCGAGCCCGGCGACGGTGACCAGCGGCGTCACCTGGGCACCCGGGCTGTCCGGGTCGGACGTGTAGATATGGGTGCGGTAACCCAGCTGTGCCGCCGCCATGGCGGTCATGCGGCCCAATTGACCGCCGCCGAGAATGCCGATGATCGCGCCGGGTGCGAGCATTCAGGGCGCGGGTTCGTCGGCGGGAGACGCCGCGACCGATTCGGTCTGGGCGACCCGAAAACGGTCGAGGGCAGCGGCGATCGCCTCGTCGCCCAGCGCCAGGATCGCCCCGGCCAGGAGAGCGGCATTGATCGCTCCGGCCTTGCCGATCGCGAGCGTGCCGACCGGCACGCCGCCCGGCATCTGGACGATCGCGAGCAGACTGTCGAGCCCGCCCAGCGCCTGGGTTTCGACCGGCACGCCCAGCACCGGCAGCGGGGTCATGGCGGCGGTCATGCCCGGCAGATGGGCAGCCCCGCCGGCGCCGGCGATGATGACCTTGAGGCCGCGTCCGCGCGCCGTCCGGGCATATTCAGTCAGCCGGTCCGGGGTGCGATGGGCCGAGACGATGCGCGTCTCGAACGGGATGCCCAGCGTCTCCAGGGTCCTGGCCGTGTGCTCGAGGGTGCCCCAGTCGGATTGGCTGCCCATGATGATTCCGACTTGCGCCAAGCGCTCGGTCATCGGCGCCGTACCCCTTTTGTGAGAGCGTTAACCAGGAGCGCGGCATTATAGGCGGCGGCCCGGATTGGGCAAGCGCAGCCGCGGCGAGATCGGGACCGTCGGGCTGTCCGGGGCGAAACGGTGATGGAAGGGCCATTGAAGATCGCCGACACCAAAGCGAGACTGCGGGTGAGAGTGCCGGTGCGGCGGCGCCGGGAAGCGGCGCTGGCGAGCGGCGTCGACGCCTTCGTGCGCAGTGCCGGCCTGGGCGAAGCGCCGCTGCCGCCGCTGGTGCGTGCCGCCGTTTCCAGCTTGCTCGCCGAAAATCACCGGCTTCGCGCCGAACTCGACAAGGCCAATGCCCGCAATGCTCATCTGGAGCGGCTGGCCGACGAGGATGCGCTGATGCCGGTGGCGAACCGGCGCGCCTTCATGCGCGAGCTGTCGCGGCTGGTGGCGCTGGCCAAGCGCTATGACAGCGAATCCAGCATTGTCTATCTCGACCTCAACGGCATGAAATCGATCAATGACCGCCACGGCCACAATGCCGGCGACGCCGCCTTGCAGCATGTCGCGCGGATCCTGGTCGAGAACACGCGGCATGCCGATGTCGTGGCCCGCCTGGGCGGCGACGAATTCGGCGTGCTGCTGGTCAAGACCGATCAGCACAATGCCGAAGAGAAGGCGGCCAAGCTGGCGCTGACGATCGAGCAGCATCCGCTGGTCTGGGAAGGAGCCGTGATTCGCCTCTCCGCAGCCTTCGGCGCCTATTGCTTCAACGGCCGGGAGAGCGTCGCCGACGCTCTCGCCGCGGCGGATCAGGCGATGTATCGAGCCAAGGAAGCGCGGAAGGCGAGCGCCGGCTGATTCGGGACCGGCTGGGGCGGGTCAGGCCCGCCCTCGGAGCAGCGTCGCGGCATCGGGATGGTCGTTCGCTTCGAGCGCATCAGTCACGGCACCGGCCAGAGCAGGGACGCGGCGCGCCAGCCGTCCGAGCAGGATCAGACATTCCTCGTCGGCGACGCCGGCGAGGGCCGCCACGACCGCCTCGGTCGGCGCTTCGTGGAGGAGCCGCAAGAGCAGCGGGCGGGCTTCCAGCCGGCCGAACCGGCCGAGCGCGCAGGCGGCGGCTCGGCCGACGGCTGGATGGAGATCGTCGAGCAGCTCGATCAGCGCGGCGATCACCGCCGGCGACGCCCGGACGCACCGGCAGACATCGGCGCGCAGCTTCGGCGTGTCGTGGCGCAGCAGACGGAGGCTCGTCTCCTCGGGCAGGACGACATCCAGGGCAGCGGCAGCGGCGACCGCTTGCCCGAGATTCGGTCCGATGAATACGGCCCGGGCGATGCCGTCGGCGACGACTGCGGCGGCGGCAGGACCCCCGATCCGGGTCAAGGCGCCGAGAGCCGCGACCTGCTCCGGCACGAGCGTATCGATCCCCCAGCCGGAGAAGCGCTTGCACAGCCGCGCCAGCGCCGGCACGGCCGAGACGAGCTTCCGCCGTCCGGCCTCGTTCGCCAATGCCACCGAATCTTGAAGTCCTGCTTCGGGCAATGCTTTGACCAGCGCCGATGCCGAGAGCCCGGCCGGATCGGGTGCCGTCCGTCGCGGCCCGGCTGGGCCGGCCGAAGCGGGCGCCGGGCGGACCGGCGTGAACAGATCGAGCTGCTTGTCGGTCAAGCGCGAGGTTCCCGGGGCGGCCGTCCGCGGACGGCGATCGAAGCGGCAGAATAACGCCCCGAACCGCCGGGCGAAACCCCTCCCGATCCGGTACCGATCCTTATCGGGCAGCGCCCGATACGGCGACGCCGATGCCGCGATTCGGCCGGCGGCGGCGCGGTGCGCGCGCCGCTGGCGGAGGCGGCGCCGGCCGGTGCCGCTCGCGCGGTGCGGCCGGGGTAGCCGGAACCGGGGTCCCCTCCTTGAAGGGGTGATCGGCGACGACCGGCACCTTCAGCCGGATGATCTTTTCGATATCGCGCAAGAACGCCACTTCTTCGCCGTCGCAGAAGCTGATGGCGATGCCCTCGGCCCCGGCGCGCGCCGTGCGGCCGATCCGGTGGACATAGCTTTCCGGAATGTTCGGCAGCTCGTAATTGATCACGTGGCTGACGCCGTCGACATCGATGCCGCGGGCGGCGATATCGGTCGCGATCAGGACCGGGGTCGTGCCGGCACGGAAATTGGCCAGCGCCCGTTCGCGTGCCGATTGGGATTTGTTGCCGTGGATCGCTTCGGCCACGACGCCGTCCTTGGCCAGAAGCTCGGTCAGCCGGTTGGCCAGATGCTTGGTCCGAGTGAAGACCAGGGCCCGGGTGATCGCCGGGTCCTTCAGCACGTGGGCGAGGAGATGGCGCTTCAGCCCCTTGTCGACGAAATAGACCGATTGTGCGATCCGCTCGGCCGTGGTCGCGGTCGGCGTCACCTCGACCTTGACCGGATCGCGCAGGATCGAGCCGGCGAGCGCCTGGATATCGGCGGGCACGGTCGCCGAGAAGAACAGCGATTGGCGCTTGGCCGGAAGCAGCTTGATCACCCGTTTCACGTCGTGGATGAAGCCCATGTCGAGCATCCGGTCGGCCTCGTCCAGGACGAAGATCTCGATCCGGCTGAAATCGACATGGCCCTGGCCGGCGAGGTCGAGCAGACGGCCCGGTGTGGCCACCAGAATATCGATGCCGCGGCGCAGATGCTCGATCTGGGGCGCGGCCCCGACGCCGCCGAAGATGATTTCGGTCGAGAGTTTCAGATGCCGGCCGTATGTCCGGAAACTGTCGCCGATCTGGCTCGCCAGTTCCCGGGTCGGCGACAGGATGAGGGCGCGGATCGGTCGGCGCGCCTTGGCCGGCGCCGGTGCGGCGCTCAGCCGTTGCAGAATCGGCAGGGCGAAGGCGGCAGTCTTGCCGGTGCCGGTCTGGGCGCAGCCGAGCAGGTCGCGTCCGGCGAGGACGGGAGGCACGGCTTTCCGCTGAATGGGCGTGGGCTCGGTATAGCCTTCTTCCGCGACAGCTTTCAAAAGCTGGGGGATGAGGCCGAGAGCAGCGAAGTCGGAAATGAGGGTAACCTTTCAGTGACAGGCGAATCAGTGACAGGCGAAATGCCTGCGTCTCTATACATTGTGCGGTGCAGCATGGCGAGCGGGAAAAGCGCAGCGCTGCCGAGCGCGGCGGCTCGGGTCAAATCCGGGTTGCGAGCCAGATGGCGAGGCGCGAACCGGTCTTGATCGCGGCACTCAGGATCTCATACCCGGGCGCTCGCTCGGCGCCGTATTCGAGCCCGGTATCGCGGTGTTCGATCTCGTCGGCCCGGAATTCCTCGATTGTTTGCTTGAGTGCCGGTTCCCGGGCTCCCAGCATTTCGCTCTGGCGGCGGTAATGCTCGTCGATCACCTCTTCCACGGCGACGGTGCAGGCCATGGCCGCGCGCTCGCCGAGAAGCGCGGTGGCTGCACCCAGCGCATAGCCCGCGGCATTCCAGAACGGGCCGAGCAGCGTCGGCCGCACCCGCCGCTCGACCAGCAGCCGGTCGAACGCGGCCCGATGCCGGCGCTCCTGCGCCGCCATCCGGCCGATTGTTTCAGCCACGGGACGCTTGCCGAGCACCGCCAACTGGCCCTCGTAGATCCGGGCGGCGCCGTGCTCCCCCGCATGGTCGACGCGGATCATGCGCTTGACCAGTTCGTCGGGCGGCGGGTCGCCGGGCAGAGTCCGATCGAGGGCGGGATCGCCGCTCACGCCGGCACCTGCAGTCTCCGGTCCCGCTGCCAGGCGAAGCCGCACAGCACCACCATCAGCACCGAGGCCAGGAGGTTCCAGCCGGCGAGCGAGACGCCGAACAGGTTCCATTGCGGCAGATCGCAGCGGACTACCGGCGTCGCTTGCAGCTGCTTCAGCAGATCATCGACCGAGTGGCTGCTCGACGGCGGTGCCGTGCAGGCGTCGGGGCCGGCGAAGACATGCTCTTCGACCCCGACATGGTAGAAGGCCAGGCCGCTCGATCCCAGAAACAGGGCCCCGAAGACGAACGGGGCCACCAGAACCGCCGGCTTCGAGCGGAGCACCAGGACCGCCGCCGAGAGTGCGATCGCGGCGTACCAGGGCCAGCGCTGGAGCAGGCACAGCTCGCACGGGACCAGGCCGACCGCGTACTGGAAGAAGAGTGCACCGGCGATGACCAGGACCGACAGGCCGAACACAGCGGCGGAAAGCGGGTGGACGCGCATGGCAATCTCTCACATGTAGCGGACCAGCACGACCCCGCCGACCACCACGCCGGCTGCGAGCGTGGTCACCAGGGTCAGGCGGCGCTCGATGAAGAGCCGGCCCTGCTCGCCGAAGGCATAGAGCACAATCGCTTCGAAATAGAACCGCATGCCACGCGCGGCGATCGAAGCGAGGGTGAACTGAACCAGATCGAAATGGAGGAAGCCGAACAGGATGGTCACCAGCTTGAAGGGGATCGGCGTCACCCCCTTGAACACGATCGCCCAGAACCCCCAGCGGGCGACGTATTCCTGCAGCTGGTCGAACTTCGCCTGGGTCGAAAGTGTGCTGATGATCGCGTGGCCGAAGGTGTCGAAGGCGTAATAGCCGATGGCGTATCCCAGATAACCGCCGACCACCGAGGTCGCTGTGGCGACCGTCGCCAGCCAGAAGATGCGCCGTTTGTCGGCCAGCATCATCGGCACCAGCAGGAAATCCGGCGGCAGGGGAAAGAACGAACTCTCTGCGAACGACATCGCCCCCATGACCCAGATGGCATGGGGCTTACCCGCCTGATCGAGCATCGCGTCGTAAAGCCGTCGCAGCATGAAATCCCCGCCAAAACTCGGGCTCGATGTAACAGCTGCCCGGGACCGGCGCAATCTCGGCGCCTGCGGCAAGGCCGCCCGGGAGCGGCGTTTTTCGCAGTGGCCAAAACCGGCGCGCCTCTGCTATGACCGCAGCCGCGACGTGTTTCTCGTCGGATTCGGGGCCAACGGGCGGCCGAGTCCTCAGGGGGATCGCTTCCGGACGCGAAATCAGGTCCGGTATCCGGCGGCGCTGTGCGGGCGTGGTGAAACTGGTAGACGCGCTGGACTCAAAATCCAGTTCCGAGAGGAGTGTCGGTTCGATTCCGACCGCCCGCACCATCTGACAACTGCTTGCCAAGGTCGGGGTCGAGGGTTCGAAGCCCTTCGCCCGCTCCAAAATATCTCAATATTTCAAGGTGTTGTTAGGGGATGGGGAAAGCGGCTTCTTCTGATTTTTGGGCCAGCCACCACCCAGACACCACCGACGTGGAAGCCGGGATCGGCATTTCTCCCCGCTTCCGGTGCAGGTCGCGAGAGCCGGCGGGACGTTTGCGGCGAAGAGTTGCGCTGGCGCCAAATGTTCGAATAAGAGCGTCGGCGACGAGACAGAAACCCGTCAGCCGCCAAACGCAGTGGAGGCGACGCCACTAGCCCGAATAACGCAAGGGATTCCACGTAAATAGCTCGTAATTTAGGATATTCTCGTGTCGCGAGTCTCGGCGGTCGTGGCGTCCTGTTCAGCGGCTTTGGCTGTGATGGTCGGCGTGGTGTGTGGTTTCGGTGGAGAGGGTGGCGGCCTGGGGCTTTAGCCCCGATTGTCGGTTGAGGAGCTTTGGGAGGAGGAAGCGACCGCTCCTGGCGTGGGCTGGCCATAGACTTCCTCGGTGGCAAGCAATCTGAAGCAGCTGCTCTGGACTCGCGCCGGTTCCCCGATGATCGCGAGTCGCTACATCTGCAGGTCGGGTCATCGAGTGGTTCACATCGGGACTGCGGAAAATCCGATGCGTTTCAATCCACAGCAGGCGTCGGCCGATAGCGGTGGCCGTCAGAGAGAGGCAACGACTCGGCGGAATGCGTCGGCGAAGCGGTGTCGATCTTCGGAGCGACCGACTGTAACGCGGATGCAGCGATTGAGCGGTGCGACGCCCGGCATGCGGATGAAGACGCCTTCCCGATCCCGTAGCGCGGTCAAGATGGCGTGCGCACGCGCGGGCGTACCGACATCGAATGCTACGAAATTGGTCGCCGAGGGCAAGACGCCGAACCCGTGTTCGGCGGCGAGCCGGCCATAGTCGCGCCTGCCCTCGACTGTGGCGGCAACCACGTCGGCCACAAAATCCTGATCTTCGAGGGCGGCCAGTGCGGCCGCCTGAGTCAGGCGGCCGACCCCGAACTGCTTACGGATGCGATCCAACGGACGGACGAGCTCCGGAGCCCCCTGCACGTAGCCGACCCGCATGCCGGCGAGACCCCGCGCCTTGGAAAAGGTGCGAAACCGGATGACGCGCGGATCATCTGGGGCAAGATCGGGCAGCGCCCCTGCCGGGGCGAATTCGGCATAGGCCTCGTCGAGCACGAGCAGGCAATTGTCAGGGAGTCGCTCGAGCAGCGATAACTGTTCCGCCGCAGACAGATAGCTACCGGTAGGATTGTCCGGATTGGCTAGATAGACGAGCTTCGCGCCTTCCGAACGGGCCAGTTCGACCAGCGCTTGGCCGTCATTCCGGTCATCGCGATAGGGAGCGGTGCGGATTACGCCGCCGTGCCCGCGGACCTCATAGGCAAAAGTCGGATAGCCGCCTTCCGACATCACCACGATCTCACCCGGCTCCAGATAGGCCTGGACGACTACGCCCAGCAACTCGTCGATGCCGGCGCCGAGCACCAGATGCTCCATGCTGAGACCGTGATGCTGGGCCAGTGCCTCGCGTAGCGCGAACCCCTCGGGATCGCCATAGAGGTGGCTCTCCAACGCGGCTTGCCGTATCGCCTCTATCACCTTGGGCGACGAACCGAAGAGGCTTTCATTGGCACCGAGACGAAGTGTCAGCTTCTGCCCTGATTCCCGCTCCAGTGCCTCCGGTCCGACGAAAGGAATAATTGCGGGCAATGCCGCGACGATACGAGTCAATCTGGGATGAGCGAGAGCGGATGGGGCCATGTCGTTCACCATTGCGTTCGTGACGGGGACAGAAACTACCAGCTAATGCGCATATTCCCTGTAGATAGGGTCGATCGTTTCGTTCCACTTCCTGTGAAAATCGGCGAGCAGTTCCTCGGCTGGGGTGCAGCCCGAGCCCGCGATGGTGAAGAGCGTGTCGAGGAAATAGCCTTCGTCATCGCCTGAGTTGTCGGGCCGCGCTCGGTGACGCAGCCCCCGCCGCGCGATCGGCAACGCCTCGAGCGCTACCTCGCGGCGTGTGACACCGCGGAACGGCGTCTCGAGCCCGAGCTTCGGTACCTGATCGCGCAAGGCCCGGATCTCGGCGACGCTCCAATCCGCTACAAGGGATTCGGCGGCGGCGAGCGCCCGGCGGTCATAGAGCAATCCCACCCCCAGTGCCGGCAGGGCGCAGAGCTTGCGGCACGATCTACCATCAGCACCGCGCATTTCCAGACAGCGCTCGAGCCGTACCCCGGAAAAGGCCGTGGTGACGTGGCCCGACCAATCGCCCAGATGCGGAGTCTCGCCGGGCAGTGCCGTTAGATTGGCGTCCACGAAATCGCGGAAGGATTGCCCGGCGGCGTCGATGTATTTGCCGTAGCGATAGACGAAATACATCGGCACATCGAGTAGGTAATCGACGTAGCGCTCGAAGCCGAAGCCCTCCTCGAACACGAAATCGAGCATCCCTGAGCGATCCTCGTCGGTATCGGTCCACACATCGCTGCGGCAGGAGAGAATCCCGTTCGGCTGTCCCTCGGTGAAGGGCGAGGCTGCGAAGAGGGCCGTCGCCATCGGCTGGAGCGCCGAGCTGGTTCGGAACTTGCGTACCATGTCCAGCTCTGATTCGAAATCCAGATTGACCTGGACGGTGCCGGTCCGATGCATCATGTCGAGGCCGAGGGTGCCGACCTTCGGCATGTAGCGGCGCATGATCGCGCTGCGGCCCTTCGGCATGCGCGGCATGTCGTCGATGTGCCATATTGGCTCGAAGCCCAACCCGATCATGCCGAGGCCGAGTTCGCCCGCGACCACGCGCACCTGCTCCAAACGGGCGTGCACCTCGGAGCAGGTCTGGTGGAGCGACTCCAGCGGCGCGCCCGAGAGCTCGGACCGGCTGCCCGGTTCGAGCGTGGTCGAACAGTGATCCTCGGTCAATGCGAGCGCTCGCTCCCCCTCATAGACCGGCTCCCGGCCGAACCGGGTCATGCCCATCAGAAGCGCCCGTATTCCCTGCGGCCCGTCATGGCCGGCGGGGCGGCGGCCGGTAAGACGGAAGACGAATTTCTCGTGTTCGGTCCCGATCCGCCAGGCCGACTCGGGTTTGCAGCCTTCGGCGAGATGGGCGACCAGTTGGGCCTTGGCCGTTATCGGGTCGCCGCGCGAATTGGGGGGTGCGGGCATGATGGTCGAGCCTATCGGAACCGCACTCGGGTGCAATCCCGAACGAGTGCCTGGAATAGGGTCCGATCCGACAATGCCGCAGAGTCTGTGCGCAGAATCGGCGAATCCATGCTGACTGGGGCAACGAGAACGAGTCCGCGAAAACCGTCGAGTTCGTCCGGGATCGAGCCCGGGGCGATCGGGTCAAGGGTCGGGGACGGCGGGGCTCTTCTCTGAATTTGTGTTTCTCCTCTGTTTCGCAGTTTGGAGGATTTCCAGGCGGAGGCGACAACGGATACCCGGCCGACCATCGAGGCGACGAATCTTCCTCTATTTCGAAAGCGAAGCGCTCGAGCGCTGCCTTACCTTCTTCTGCACCGAACAGGCAGAAAATCGGAGGTGCCGCTCACGCGATCCCGCCCATCACATAAAGCCGCGTCAACTCATGCTTCGGTGCGTTAAAGATTTGGTCGCAAGCACCTACCTCGAGGAGTTTTCCCTGGTTGCCTTCGCACCAGAAGAAGGCGACACGATCGCCGATGCGCTTGGCCTGCCGCAGATTGTGAGTAACGACCACGACCGACAATGTGTCCTTGAAGGACCGGATGAGCTCCTCGATGACGCTGGTCGCCATCGGGTCCAGCGCGCTGCAAGGCTCATCCATGATCAATGCTTCCGGCTCCAGAACGAGAGCACGGGCAATGCAGAGCCGCTGCTGCTGGCCGCCGGATAATTGCAATGCCGGGGCGTTCAGCCGGTCTTTGACCTCACGCCAGAGGCCAACGGCGCGGAGCGTCGCTTCGATCATGCCTTCGATCCGGGTACGATCCCGTTCGCCATGCTCACGTAGCGGCAGTTCCAGGTTGCGGCGGATCGACAGCGGGAACGGATTAGGCTTTTGGAAGATGAAGCCGATGCGCTTGCGCAACGCGATCTGGTCGGTGTCGGGCGAAAATATGTCGTGGGAGTTCAACAACACTTTTCCCGAAACGCAACAGCCCTGGACATCGGAAGAGAGCCGATTGAGGCAATAGAGAAAGCTGCTCTTACCGCATCCGGAGGGGCCGATGATCGCGGTTATGTCGCCGCGCTCGATCTCGATCGAGACGCCGGCAAGAGCAACCTTACGGCCATACCGAATCGAGAGATCGTCTATTTGCCACAACGCATCATTTTGTCTCCGGGCCGGAGCGGCTCGATCCGATGGTGCCGGATTGCCTAGATCGCCGCTGTCAACCCGGCGGTCCGACGCCACACCAAGGTTATGCATTGAATAGCTCCGTTGATGAAAAAGAGGAGTCCGATCAAGACCAGCGCCGAACCATAAGCAGCAGCATCGCCTCCGGGAATATTCATAGCCAGATCGAGGATGTGGATGGACAAGGCGCGTCCCGGATCGCCGAGCGACGACGGCATGCGATCGACATAGCCGCTGGTGAAGAGCAAGGCGGCGGTCTCGGCGAAGGACCGGCCGACGGCCAGGAGAGCGCCGACGAGAATGCTCGGCGCGGCGATCGGGATCAGTATCCGGCGGATCGTCCGCAGCTTGGAAAAGCCGAGGGCAACCGCTCCTAGACGATAGGCTTCAGGTACATCCCCTATCGCCTGTTCAGTTGTCCGGATCAGCACGGGCAGGACCATGCAGGCCAGGGTCAGACCACCCGCCATGATCGAATAGCCGAACCCGAAAAAGCGGCAGAAGACGGCGTTGCCGACGATGCCGAAGACGATCGACGGGATCCCCGCCAGCATGTCCAGGCTGATGCGAATCGCACGACCGCTGCGGTCGGCGTGTCTCAAAAACTCCGAGAGAAGAACGGCGGCACCGAGCGAAATCGGCAAGGAGACCGTGAGGCAGATTGTGACGATGAGGCAAGTGGCAACGAGTATCGGTCCGATACCGCCGGCCCGCCCAGATTTGCGAGGCTCCTCGATCAAGAACGAGAAAGACAAGTGATCGAGCCCATGCAGGAGGATATCGCCCAGCATCCAGGCGAAGACCGCACAAATTGCGAGCGGAACCGACCAGACCAAGACGGTGCCCGGATGCGGAAGCCGACCCGGTCTGAGGCCGCTAATCACGAGCGGACTCCGGCTGAAATAACTCGATGAAGCAGACGGTCGTGAGCACGATCGCCATCAGGACGAGGGCACAGACGAACAGCGAAGCCCGATGTAAGCCTTCCGCATAGGGAATTTCCAGGGCGATCGTCGCAGGGAGGGTGCGTATCGGGTCGAACAGGCTGCCGGGGATCTGGACGATATTGCCAGACACCATGAGTACAGCCATGGTCTCGCCCAGCGCCCGCCCGAGTGCCAGCACGACGCCGGTGGCGATTCCTCTGCGCGCCGCGGGCAAAGCGATCTTGGTCGCGATCGACCACGCGGAGAGGCCGAGCGCCTTGCCGCCGATCAGAAGCGATGCGGGCACCCTGCTGAGGCTGCTGGTCGCGACGAGCGTGACCGTCGGCAGGATCATCAGGGTCAGAACGAGCGTCGCGGCGAGCAAGCTCGGCCCCGGCGGTGCCAGCGCTGCGACGGCTGGAACCAAGACGGTCATGCCCCAGAGGCCGAACACCACAGAGGGGATGCCGGCCAGGAGTTCGATCATCCGCGTGAAACATGTGGCCAGCATGCGGGGCGCGAAGGAGGTACAGAAAATTGCCGAAAGAATGCCGGCCGCAGCGGCGAGGCTCGTCGCCAGAGCGGCAACGAGTACTGTATCCACAATGATCGGCAGTAAATTGAAGCGACCATTTGCCGGGTGCCAACTCGGATCGGCCAGCAGCCGGACCACGCCGATCTCGCCGAGTCCCGGTCCCGCCTCGATCGTGATAACTAGAACGATCGCCAGAGAAACCGTACCCGCCAAGACACCTGCGGGCCACAGAATCATTCTCAGTAACCGATCCTCCCATGGCTCCGCTTTACTAATTCTATCAACGAATCGGAACGTAGAAGAGCTCTTTGACGAGATCATAGACCTCTCCTGACTGGGCATAATTGATGAAATCCTTCACTCGCCCTTCAGGTGGGCGAGCCAGGACGAGGTTGAGTTCGCGAAGGATTGGGAATTTGCGGGTCGCGACGGCTTCGATCGTCGGCTCGACGCCATCGAGGGGCAAAGCCTTGATCGGGACCCCGCTGTCGGCGGCATAGACGGCTCCGCCGATCGAGACGTAGCCGAGGGCATTCGGACTGACCGAAACGAATTTCAGCGCCTCCTCATTGTCGCCGACGACAACATCGGCCTTGATTTCTGGGGAACTCAGCTTGAAGTGATCCAGGAAGAGTTCCAGAGTCGACCTCCCCTCCGCCTTGTTCTCGATCACGATCTGCCCCTTGCCGGGACCGACGGCCGACCATTCCCGAATCTTTCCGGTATAGATTGCGACGATCTGTTCCTCCGTGAGAGTCGTGATCGGGTTCACCTTGTTGACGATCATCGTCACGCCGTCGAAGGCGATCGTATAGGCCGTCAGATCGGCCTCGTCGGCCTTGAGCGCCCTGGAGACCATGCCGATATCGGCCAGACCATGACGGATATCGGTAACGCCGCGCGCGGATCCACCCATCTGGACATCGACCCGCACGCCTGGATGCAGGCTCTCGTAGCGCTTGGCAATCTCTGCCGCGAGCGGAGCGACGGTGCTGGACCCGGTCAGAAGCAGCTTGTCGTCGGCGCGCACCGCCGGCGCGATCAGGGCAGCGAGAAATACGCCAACACTGAGTGCCAGTCCCCGGCATCGCCGCTGCGCAGGAACCGCTCGCCCCATCATAAACTCCTCCTTCGCCATTCGAGCTAACCCCCCCAGAGGCCGACGGATCGTCCCAGCCGCCGGTAAAGATTTCCATATTTCCATATATATGGAAATATGGAAATCGTCACATGATTGTCATGTGCATCATCGCCATCTTTCCTGCCAAATACCATACCAAAGTAGAAGCGGTCGCGGCGGGAGGAATCTATCTGAACCGTTCAGAGCCAAACCGTCCGATCTAAGTAAGTGTCAACACATAGAGCCGCATTGAACATCATAAATAATGCGCGCTGTAATTCAGCCTGCGCCGGGCCCAATATTTTGATAGAAGCGAACCAGTTTCAAAGCGTCCGTCAATTCAGAGACTAGCGAGATAAACAAGGGATACCCGCCCGGGTAGGTCGGGACCGGAGCCGCTCCCGTCGGCGCAAGCGGCTCCGTTCTCCCATGCCCCACTTGATTCCTCCTTTCAATTCAGGGGTTTCGTGAACTTCAAGACGAACCGGTCACTCTCGCCGATCGCCGCATATTTTGCTCGATCGACATCACCCAGCTTGAAAGTAGGCGGCAGAGTCCAGACTCCCTCGGGATAATCCTTCGTATCCTTGGGATTGGCATTGACCTCGGAGCTGCCGGCATAAAGAAAGCCGGCCTTCTCGGCCAGCGCAATCGCATAGTCCTGCCGGACATATCCGGTTCCGGCCCGCTCATCTTGGGGTTGGTCGGTTCGACCCCGATGGTCTTCGATACCGAGCACGCCGCCCGGTTTCAATGCCTTGAAGAACGCCCTGAAAGCGGCCTGCGCGGTGCCATCGTCCATCCAATTGTGGAGGTTGCGGAAGGTCACGACGAGATCGGCCGTGCCATCCGGTGCGATGGCGTATTTATCGCCGTCGAAGCGGGTGAGCTTGACCTGGCCGTAAAGTTCGGGGTCCGTGGCCAGCTTCGCGTCCATCATCTTGCTCGATTCACCGAGGGCCGCGTAATACGTCCCGTGCTCGTGCAGATAAGGTGCCAGAATTTCCGTCCAGTAGCCGGCCCCGGGCCAGATTTCCACGACGGTCATATTTTTGTTCAGACCGAAGAAGTGGAGGACCTCATAGGGATTCCGGGACGCGTCTCGATCCCGATTGGCAGATGTGCGCTGTGGGCCGACAATGATGTTTTTGAGATCCTGATCGGCAGGATTGGAATGCCCCACATCTTCATATGCCATAACGGGTCCGCCCAAGAGGGCCGTGCATACGAGTGCGAGACCGAGGCGGGAAAAGAGTCGCCGGTTCATCGACCGAAGAGATTGTGCTGAACGGGGCATGGTTGGAATCCCTCTAAATTGATGCCGAGTGGTAGACGAAATTTCCACATAAACCCTTCCGGGCAGCGTGAGTGCCGGCGAGGCTGACCACGCAAGCAAGCCGTGATCACGCGAGCCCAGGTCCGAACATAGGTACGCCGGCGCTTGCCGTCAACCATATTTCTGGATATATCGAAAGAAGGAAAGCTCCCGGGGGTCGGACCCGGGACGCCGCGAGGGGGCTCCCTGGCTACCCCTAAAAATAATTGCGAACACCCTTGACGGGGATCTTGGAACCCTATATTTCTGGAAATATCGAAGTAAAGAGTGAGGGTGAGATGCACAATGCGGTGGAGATCCTCGGCGGGAAACTGCTGGTCCTGGCAGCGGTCGCGGCAATCCACAGCGGATTCGCCGGTCAGGCCGCCGAGGCCGGCGAGCCGAGCGCGCGGGTGGTAACCGTCGCCCAGGCGAAACTCGGCGAGATGGCCGTATATATTCGTGGCCTCGGAGTCGTGGCTCCGATCAACTCGGTACAGATAACTTCGAAGGTCGACGGCGAGATCGCGAAGGCATTCTTCACGGAAGGAAACTTCGTGAAGACCGGCGACCTCTTGTTCCAGATCGACCCGCGAGTCTACCAGGCGCAAGTCGAGGGCGCAGAGGCGGACCTGGCCAAGGATCAAGCGCAACTCGGTGCCGCTCAAGCCGATCTCGCTCGTGGTAGCCATCTCCTCGACAGCGGCTTTCAAACGCAGAAGGATTTCGACGCGCGTAAATCGCTCGTTGGTCAGCTGCAGGCGACGCTCCGTTCCGATCAGGCGAAACTCGACCAAACCAAGCTCGAACTGGATTTCGCGACGATCCGGTCACCGATCAGCGGCCGCGTCGGCAAGCGGATCACGGATGTCGGGAACGTCGTGCTGGCGCGCGACGCCAAGCCGCTCGTTTCGGTGACGCAGTTGAACCCGATCGCAGTGGATTTCCGGGTGCCGCAATCGGATCTGCCGCAGATTCAAAGCAAGCTGGCGCAAGGTGACGTCACCGTCGAAGTTCTCGCACAAGAGGACGAGAGGGTCATCGAACGCGGGAAATTGACGCTCGTCGGCGACAGCATCGATCGGGCGAGCGGGACGATCTTGCTGCACGCCGTCTTCGCCAATGCCGAGGAACATCTCTGGCCGGGTCAGATGGTCTCCGCCCGCGTCGTCATGGAGACGGAGGAGAACACGGTTCTCGTGCCGAAAGGTGCTGTCCAGGACGGGCCGAACGGTCCCCTCGCCTATCTCGTCACAGCCGATTCGGCGATCGAAGTTCGGCCGGTCGAACCCGGTGCGCACACCCATGATTTGGTCGCCATCGAGCACGGGATCGCCTTGGGCGAGACGGTCGTGACCACTGGCCAGGATTCGCTCGCCCCCGGGCTGCGTGTCCGTGCCGTACAGGAAGGAAGCGGATCATGAGCGCGCGGGGTTTCTACGAATTCTTCATCGACCGGCCGATATCGACTGGCCTCCTGTCGCTCGGTCTCCTGGTCTTCGGAATAGCTGCGTTCCTGTTACTTCCTGTCGCAGCCTTGCCGAACATCGAGTACCCGACGATCATCGTCGAAGGGTTCCTGCCAGGTGCCAGCGCCGATACCATGGCGACCACCGTGGCGGCACCGCTCGAGCGGCAACTCGGCGACGTGACCGGCTTGATCTCGATGACCTCGGAAAATTCCCGGGGAGTCACCAGCATCACGATGCGCTTCGAGCCTGGACGCGACATGGCGACGGCTTCCGCCGAACTGCAGGCCGATATCGATATCGCGACGACCGACTTGCCCGCTGATCTCACCAATGTTCCCGGTTGGTATCGCGACAACCCGGCGGATACTTCGGTCTTCGTCGTCGCCCTGACCTCCGACAATCTGCCATTGACCAAGGTCGACGCTTACGGCGATGCGGCGATTGCCCGGCGTGCGACCCTCATTCCCGGCGTCAGGAAGTCGGCCAACTACGCCCGGCAAAAGCCCGCTATCCGGATCAGCATCAATCCGGTGGCGCTGTCGGCCCGGGATCTCACCCTCGAGGAAGTGCGCGACGCCATTCGCAAGGCCACCGTCAACCAAGCCAAGGGCCGGCTCGACGGCGGTCGGACGACGGCAATCCTTTCGACCAATGACCAGCTCTACGACGCGTCGGAATTCGGCAACATCATCATCGCCACGCGCAATGACGCGCCGGTCCGGTTGTCGGATGTGGCTCACGTCGAGAACGGGACAGAGGATGAGAGCGATCTGGGCAGTTTCAACGGCAAACGCGCGGTCGCGTTCGGCTTCAAACGCACCGAAGGCGCCAACATTGTCCAGACGGTCGACAACATCAGGCAGCGGCTGCCCGAGATGCAGGCGGCTCTGCCTCCTGGTGTGAAGCTCGAGGTCGCGATCGATCGCTCGCAATCGATCCGTCGCGCCGTCCGTGACGTTGAATTTACCCTCCTGTTCACCACGGCACTCGTCGTCCTCGTGATCTTTCTGTTTCTGCGCCGGCTGTGGGCGACGATCATTCCCTCCGTCGCCATCCCGATTTCCCTGCTGACCACCTGCATGGTGATGTTCGGCCTCGGCTATACGATCGACAATCTATCGCTCATGGCACTGACGATCTCGGTCGGATTCGTCGTCGACGATGCGATCGTCGTCATCGAAAATATCGCTAGGCACATCGAAGCCGGAGCGTCGCCGCAGCAGGCGGCCCTGAAAGGTGTGCGTGAAGTGGGCTTCACCATTCTGTCAATTACGATCTCTCTGGTCGCCGTCTTCATCCCGGTACTCTTCATGGGCGGACTGGTCGGCCGGCTGTTCCGGGAATTCGGGGTCACTTTGAGTGCCGCCATCCTGATTTCGGCGTTCATCTCCCTTACGCTGACTCCGATGATGTGCCGGCACTTCCTGACGGTACCGCGGCGCGGGCCGCCGACTCGACTCGCCTGGTTCGGGACCGCAGCCAATGAGCGGCTGCTCGCCGGATATCGCTGGAGTCTCGATATCGTGCTCCACCACCAGGGACTGACATTGTTGGCATTCCTGGCGACGCTGGTGTTCACCGTCCATCTTTACATGGACATTCCGAAGAGCTTCTTTCCGCCCTCCGACACGGGCCGCCTGTCGGGCAGCATCGAGATGGATCCCGATCTCGCCCCCAAGACCCAAGCCGAAATCACCGGGCGCGTCGTCCATGTGCTGCAGCAGGACAAGGATCTCGCGCGGATCCTTTCCTATAGCAGCGGGCACATGATCATCGAAACAGCGCCGGCGGAGCAGCGGACCGGCAGCCTGCGCGAAGTTGTTGCACGTGTGCGCGCGGCTGTTGCCGCACAGGTTCCCGAGGTGCAATTTTATCTGACACCGCAACCCGAGTTGGCGTTGACCGGTTGGGTCGGCCATGCCGAGTATCAATATACAATGACCGACAGCAACTGGACCGAGCTGCAGCAGTGGGCGCCGCGGCTGGCCGATTCCCTGAAGAAGATCCCGGGCCTGCTCGACGTCGATCTCGATGAGCAGGACATGGGGACCGAACTCAAAGTCGAGATCGACCGCGAGATGGCGGCCAGGCTGGGAGTGGGTGTCTCAGCAGTGGACGAGACTCTCTATGACGCCTTCGGCGAGCGAAAGATCCGCGAAATCTATACCGATTCGGGAGAGTCCTACGTCATTCTCCAGGTCGATCCGCAGTTCCGGACGGATGAAAAGTCGATCCAGGCGCTCTATGTCCGGTCGGAATCGGGTGCGCTCGTCCCGCTGTCCGCGATTTCTTCGGCCAAACCCGGCAAGACGCCCCTCACCATCAAGCACAAAGACCAGCTGCCCGCGATCAGCGTCAGTTTCAATCTCGCTGCAAACATCTCGCTCGGCGAAGCCGTGGAACGGATTCGCGCGGCGGAGCAGGCGATGGGCAAACCCGTTGCGCTCCAGACCGCTTTCGAGGGGGCGGCGGGGGAGTTCGAGCGTTCGCTCGCCTCGGAACCATGGTTGATCGGTGCCGCCGTGCTCGTGGTCTACATCGTTCTCGGCGTCATGTACGAGAGCATTCTCCACCCGCTCACCATTCTGTCGACACTGCCATCGGCGGGGATCGGGGCGCTGCTGCTGCTGCGTGCGACCGGCTATGATCTGAGCATCATTGCGATAATCGGTATCCTTCTGCTGATCGGGATCGTGAAGAAGAACGCCATCATGATGTTGGATTTCGCCATCACTGCACAGCGGCAGGGCGCCACGCCCATCGATGCAATCCGCGGGGCTTGTCTCGTCCGTTTTCGGCCGATCATGATGACGACGATGGCAGCCCTGGTCGGATCGTTGCCGCTGGCGATGGGCTCGGGAACTGGTTTCGAACTGCGGCGCCCGCTCGGAATCGCGATCGTCGGAGGTCTGCTCCTCAGCCAGATCATAACCCTCTACACGACGCCGGTCATATTTTTGGCGTTGGACCGGCTGGGCCGATTCGCACCGCGCATGTTGGCATGGCGCCATGTCCGCTCGCCGGTGATCTCGCCGAATCTGTCTCTGATCCGGCGGGCCGAGAATGATTGAACTCACCCCCGCTCGTGGTCGCTCGCCGGCGATGCGGCCAGGGCGGGCTTCGACTCCGTTTCGATCATGTCGATCATTGACAATCGGGCACCGACGCACTACTTTGATATTCGTAGAAATGTAGGACACTTTCAATGAACCCTGAGCGAGTAATATCGGCCATCGGCGCTCTCGCGCAAGAGACTCGATTGGCAGTTTTTCGGATGCTGGTAGCACATGGATCCGAAGGGCTGCCTGCGGGGGTGATTTCCGAACGTCTCGATCTGCCGCCCTCGTCCTTGACGTTCCATCTACAGCGGTTGATCGAAGCCGGGCTGATTCGCCAACGTCGCGTCAGTCGTCAATTGATCTATTCGGTCGATTTCGCACGGGTGAATTCTGTGATCGGCTATCTCAACGAAAACTGCTGCAGCAGTAGTGCCGATTGCGATTCGGACTGCCAAGCTCCCGAGGCCGGGAGCGTCGGTTGGCCGGGCCGTAAGTCCGCCTGACGGGATTGGCGGTGACCGGTCGGTTTGTCCACGACTGACGACAAGAGGGAACCTGAGCGCAAGGGTCTTAATTTGATTTTGTGATGTTAAGTGCAACCTGGACCATTTCGGTCATCGCCCGCGTGGCATGGGCCAATCAGCGGGATAACAAAGGGCTCGCCGCACAAGATGGAATCAAAAGAAGTCATCAACGCGCTCGGGGCATTGGCGCAGCCGTCGCGTCTTTCGATATTCCGGATGCTCGTCGAAGGCGGCTCGGCCGGCATAGCGGCTGGCGATATCGCCAGGGCTCTCGACCTTCCCGGCTCGTCTCTCTCCTTTCATCTCAACGACATGATGCGCGCCGGTGTGATCAAACAGCGCAGAGAGAGCCGTTCCCTCATTTATTCGGCAAATTTCGGCCTGATGAATGGCGTGGTCCAGTTTCTGAACCAGGCCTGTTGCCAGCCGGAGCCCGGCGGGCAATCTGCCGGCGGCAATTGTGGGAACGAGGATAACGGCTGCGCGACTGTCGGCATCACGGTCGACCCGGGTTGCGTGGAGGTCGATGCCGGATGCGGAACATCGGTCTCCGTTGCCGCAGAGGCCGGTCCCAGCTGTGGAAAACCCGCCCCTGTCAGCATCGAAGCCGATGGCGGCTGCGCACCGGCGGCGGACTGCGGGAGCAGTCGTCCGAATTCCGCACGGCCTCGGCGCTGCTGAGGCAGCGCCAAAGAATCTGAAATTTTTTTGTGGTTATGCGCTTGACTCGGCAGTTCGTCGCTTCTATATTTCGATAATTGCGGAACGGTCGTTTTTAAGCCGGATGGGCAAGTTCCTCGCAAGGGATTGCTGATAGCGGTTTCGGCCAAATGGGGGAGTTCGAAGCATGTCAGACGTACTTGTCGTATCAACGTTCGAAGGTGGATACCAACCGAGCACAGCTATTACGGCGACGACTGCCCTCCAGCGGGGTGGTATAGATGCCGATCTCTACGACATTTATGTCGAGGGCCTGGACCTCCAGCGCTTCGAGGATACAGGCATTGTGGCGGTGTCCGTTCCACTCTTCGATTCTCTCAATGCAGGCGTGCAGCTTGCGGCTAAAATTCGCGCCGTTAACCCACGCTCTGAGATTGTGTTCTATGGCCAGTACGCCACCATCAATGCGACCAGGCTGGCAGGTCGCCATGGCGACTTCGCCGTTGTCGGCGAGTGGGAACGACCCCTCGTCGAGCTCTCGCGCCGTCTCCTCGACGGCGGCAATACTCCTGTCGATGGGATCGTCGACGCGGCGATGGCGCTTCGCGGCGAGAGCGTTCATCCAGTGTTCACCCGCAATCATTTCGGGCTGCCGAACCGGTCGCTGGCGCCGCCGCTCAGCAAGTACCCGCAACCTCAACTCTCGAAACTCCTGGGCGAGCAGCACATAGTGGGCAGCGTCGAAGCGACACGCGGGTGCCATCATCGCTGTTCTTACTGCTCCGTCTTCGCGGCCTATGACGGCAAGGTTCTCCTCGTCGGCGAGGATCTGATCGTGGAAGACGTGCGGCAGCTCGTTGCCGGCGGCATGACCCATCTCACCTTCACCGATGCGGACTTCTTCAATGCCCGCCACCATGGCCTGAAGATCCTCCGTAGGCTCCACGCCGAGTTTCCGGAGCTGACCTATGACGCGACGACGCGGGTCGATCACATCATGGAGAATCTCGAGCTGGTCAAGGAGTCGGCGCGGCTCGGGATGCGGGTGATCACGTCCGCCCTCGAATTTCCCAGCGATACGGTCCTGCAGCAACTCGACAAGGAAATCACTGTCGAGATGACGGAAGCCTGCATCGAAGAACTACGCAATTCTGGGATCCGCCTCAACCCGACCTTCATCATGTTCAATCCTTGGATCGGGCTAGAGGATCTCGTCCTGTTCGAGGAGTTCACCGAACGCGCCGGATTGGCGGAGATCATCGATCCCGTCCAGTTCGAAACCCGCCTGCACCTGTATAAGGGCTCGCCGTTGCTGAAGAATCACAGTGTCCAGCAACTGCAACTGGAGGAGCGGGAGTTTCACTATGAGTGGAAACATCCTGACCCCCGGGTGGATGAAGTCTACTTCTCCAGCCTGACACCAGCCGAGGAAGGTGTGTTCAAGCGCTGCTGCCTCAAGTGCTGATCCGAGTGTCGGAGACCTGAAAAATGTCTGTACTGTCCAAACTCAGGGCGACTGCCTTGCGCGTCATGGCTGGGCATGCCCAATATTTCGATATTTCCGGAAAAATAGACATAGCCGGACGGGTTGCAAGGGCGGCGGCCCCCTCGATCAGTGGGGCCGAGCAGGCTGTCCTGATCGGTGCGACTACGGAGGGATTGGCTCGGGCGCTCCAGACTGCCCGGCCGCCCACTCTGCCGAGCCTGGTCGTCATCGAACCGGAAGCGAGCGAGAAGGCTCACACCCTCGAAGGTCTTCAGAGCCTGACCATCGTCGCGGGCGATCCCGAGAATTTGGCGATCGATCCGGAGTTACTCGCCAGTCAGTTCCGTCTGGCGACGCCGAAGAACATTGCCGAGAGTCGCCGACTGATGAAGCGATTGGCGGCCACGGCGGCAAAGTCCCCGTGGATCGCCGACGGAACGGTCGACTATTTGGTCCTCGATCTGATGTTGAACCGAGCAGGTGCTGCCGGCGCGCAGGCCTGCCTCGCGGAGTGTTACCGAGTCCTGGCCGACCGCGGCGGGCATGCGAGCTTCGTCGTCCTCTTGAGCGACGAGGAGCTGCCCAAATCGCTCGAATTCGCACCCGATGACACGCTTAGTCACTGGCTGCCGCTGGAGACCGAACTCGTGACCGAGATCGAAGCGGCAGGGTTCCATGGAATTACGGTAACGCCGCTCGTCGACCACCCGGTGCGGATGATATCCGGGGTCGAGATCCGAATGTGGCTGGTCGATGCCTTCAAGGGTAAGCGCGGGACTTGCTGGGATCACGGCGATGCAGTGATTTATAAGGGGCCATGGCGCGAAGTATTCGACGATGACGGCCACCGCTACCGCCGCGGTGAACGCACCGCAGTCTGCGAAAAGACGTTCCGCCTCCTGACCTCTGCACCCTATACGGACGAGTTCGTGCCACTGCGATGCTATGCGCCGCCACCTCCTGAAGCCGTACGGCTCTTCGACTGTAGCACGCCCGCCATCCGCGTACCCGCGGTCACCAAGGGACTCTCGGCATTCGGCCCGTCACGCGCCGACGCTGCCGGCCCGCCCGGTGCCGGCCAATGTGGCGGTGCGTGCGATTGCGATTGAAGACTTATCGCGTTCTTAGACCTGAGATTGAACCATTTACCTGAGATTGAACCACCTGAAGAGAGGGCCCTGATCATGGACGGTTTTAACGTAAAGAGAGCATATGGCGAACGCCATGATGTCGTCGTCATCGGCGCGGGGCCGGTCGGGCTCGCCGCCGCCGCACATCTCGTCAGCCGCGGTATCGAAGTGACGGTTCTGGAAGCTGGGTCGACGATCGCGGCGAGCATCGAGGATTGGGCTCACTTGAAGCTCTTTTCCCCGTGGCGTTTCAACATCGACAAGGCTGCCGCTCAGCTTTTGTCTGGCACTGGGTGGCTGAGGCCGGACCCGGACGCGATTCCCACGGGGCGGGAGCTCATCGACCAGTACCTGAAGCCCCTCGCAGATCACCCGCTGTTGGCGCCCCGCATTGCGACCGGTGTCACAGTGAAGGCGATTGGGCGCGCCGGCTCGGACAAAATTCGTGGCGGAACCGGTCCTGGAACCGAAGGGTTCTCCCTTCTGGTCGAGAAATCTGGGACCGAAGAGCTGATCAGGGCGGGTGCCGTGATCGACGCGACCGGCACCTGGAAGACGCCTAACCCGCTGGGTGCCAATGGTGTGCCGGCAGTGGGCGAGCATGCCTTGTCAGGCCGGATCCGCTACGGCCTTCCGGATATATTGGGCCGCGAACGAGACCGGTATATTGGCCGCAGGACTGCGGTCGTCGGATCCGGTCTCTCTGCCGCAACCGAACTCGTCGCCCTCGCCGAATTGGCCAAGGCCAATACCGCGACCGAGATCGTCTGGGTCATCCGCGCGGCGTTGCGGGCCAATCTGTTCGGCGGCGGAGAGAATGACGAATTGCCGGCCCGGGGCCAGCTCGGAACCAATCTGTCCGAACTGCACCGCACCGGTCGGCTCGTCCTGATCGACCGGTTCAGGACGACGCAAATCGAAGAAGAGGGCGGCAAGATCTGGCTGACCGGGCAAACGCGCGCCGATCGGTTCGGCCGTGTCGGGCCGCTCGACGAGGTGATTTGTGCCACGGGGCAAAGACCGGATCTGACGCTGACGCGAGAGTTGCGTGTCGAGACCGACAGCCGCCTCGAGAGCGTGCTGGCCCTCGCACCGCTCGTCGATCCGAATCTGCACTATTGCGGCAGTGTCAAGCCGCACGGCTATCCGGAACTCCGCGCCGCGAACGAACCGGGCTTCTTTACCATCGGCGCGAAGAGCTATGGACGGGCGCCCTCGTTCCTGATGGCGACGGGATACGAACAGGCTCGATCGATTGCGGCGGCTCTCGCCGGCGACATGACGGCAGCCCTCCAGGTCGAACTGGCGCTGCCCAAGACGGGGATCTGCTCGACCGACCTGCCAGGCTGCTGTGCGACCGAGAGCGGCGACAAGGCGACGACGGCGACAGGAGGTGGTTGCTGTGGACCGACCGTCGCGGCGGCGACTACCGCCAGCTGCTGCGGACCCGCGCCAACGGAGCCCGTTGCCGCCGGCTGCTGCGGGCCGGCACCGGCCGAACCGGCCAGCGCCTGCGGCTGCGGCCCGGCGACCATGAGCGACAACATAGTGGTCATCGGATCCGGAACCGGCACACAGCGGCCGACCTCCTGGGGGTTGCTGGCCCTGTCGTCGCAGCGCCGGACTGCAACACCGGCGGCTCGTGGTGGTGGTGGTGGTGGCTGCTGCGGCTGACACCGCCTTCCGCGCCACGCGTCGGTCAACCCAACGCCCGTGTCTTTCGCCTTTCAGATGTGGGGGATTACCGTGCCCAAGCTCATCGTGACAGTGAAGAATATCCCGAAGCACAAGGACGATCTCGGTCTGCTGATCCCGGTCCCGATCGATACGGCCGAGCAGCATTTCGAAACGTTCGTCGGCCTCGAGGGGTTCGAAACCCGGGAAGTCAAGGCCGATAACTCCGAACAAACTGCCCTGTTCCTGCCGGGGCCGATCGCGGAACCGTTCGAATACGGCATGGTGTTCAGCGACGGGCAGGGCGAAGCCCCCGCCGATTTCTACCAGCGCTTCGACAACAAATATACGCAGGCCTCTGACGATCTCAGGACCTACATTGCCGAACTCATCGCCGATTCGACCGACGAAGCCGAGACGGTTCGCCGCCTTGTCGACTATGCGACCAGCAAGTTCGAATACGGCTCGCGCAATATGGGGTTGGAAAGCCCGCAGCTGATCTGCGAGATTGCCAGGGGAAATTGTATCGATATCAACACGCTTTTGGTCAGCTCGCTGTATTCGGTTGGTATTACTACCGCGTACGTCGCGGGTTACTACTTCGAAGGGGCGATCAAGCCGGAGACGACAGGCATGCATTGCTGGGTCGTCACTCGGATCGGCGGCGTCGATCTCTATTGGGATATCGCACATCACCTCAAGCGCGACATCCGTACCGTGGCGCCCGGTCTCAATCCCGTGCCCGGGGCTCGTTTTGCCATCAGCCGCGGGCGCGGGCTGCAGTTCACGGTTTTCCCGGATGCGGTCGTCCAGACCAGCCATCTGATCCAGCCGCGATGGGTGCAAACCGGCGGCAAGACCGACATCGCCAGCGTGAAGGCGGTCCTGACCGATCCCGTATGGGAAGTCGATCCGGAAGCGGAGGCGCACTCGATGAAGGAGCGATGGGCCTGCAAGGGCAAGTCTACCACCCCGGCAGCTTCCGAGTTGCCCACCGAAACACCAGAGTTGGCAAAGGCGAGCTAAGCGCTCGCGCTGCCCGAACTCTTAGAGTGGGGAAGAAAATGAGTATCAGCCAAGCTGCCGTCTCAATCTCGGGACCGCAAACCAAAAAGCCGGCCAAAGCCAAGAAGGATGTCTCGCTGCGCATCGGGCCCGCATTGCTCGAGGTGTTCCAGGTCTTCTGGCTGCGGCAGGGCGCGACGGTCAGACTGCGGGTAGTCGCCGCCTTGCTGTGCCTGATCTTTGCGCGCTTCGCCAACGTCTATGTTCCAGTACTGTTCAAGCATCTCATCGACACCCTGTCCTCCGATTCAGTTGCGAAGTACGGCGTGCCGATCATGCTGATCCTGGCTTACGGTTTTTCGCGGCTTGCGGTCGCTTGGCTGAACGAATTGCGTGAAATCATGCTGGTCAAGGCTGCGCGCTCTGCGACACGGGACCTGGCGGTGCGCGCCTTCGACCACGTCCACACACTGGGACCGAGCTTCCTCTTGGAGCAGAAAGTCGGTGCCTTGACCGAGCGGATCTCACGTGGCGTCGGCGGTGTCCGGCAAATCGTCGAATATTTGCTGTTCAGCGCGCTGCCGACCCTCTTTGAGATCTGCTTGGTCATCGGTGTGCTCTGGGGGTACCTGAACGTCTGGTTCTCCGCGGTCACGCTGATCACGGTTGCGATCTATGTCGTCTTCTCGATTACGGTCACCGAATGGCGGATAAAATACCGCAAGCAGATGAATGGTGACTATGATCAGGTGAAATCCTGGGCAGTCGACAGCTTGCTCAATTTCGAGAGCGTCATCTGCTTCAATAATCTCAGCCTGTCGAGCGCACGTTACCGCCGTGCCCTGGAAAAGTATGAGGACAGCTCACTCCGTAGCGTCATGAGCCTGTCCATGGTCAATGTCGGACAGGGCCTGATCATCAGTACCGGCCTGACCATCATTCTCTTCATGGCGGCTACCGGACTCTCTGAAGGTGCGATGACGGTTGGCGCCTTCGTCATGGTCGGTACCTACCTACTGCAGCTGTTCCAGCCGCTCAATATGCTGGGGTTCACCTATCGGCAGATCCGGCAGGGCCTGATTGATCTTGGCGATCTCTTGAATCTGCTCGAACAGAAACCGGCCGTGGCCGAAGCGCCAGGCGCCACGCCGCTCGCGGTTCGCAGCGGCTCCGTGAAGTTCGACAATATTTCGTTCCAATATGCTAACGGCGTTTCGGTGCTGGACAATGTCTCGTTCGAAGTGCCCGCCGGGAAGACTCTCGCGATCGTCGGTGAAAGCGGCAGCGGCAAGACGACACTCGGCCGCCTCCTGCTCCGCTTCTACGATGTCCAGCAGGGCAGCGTCCGGATCGATGATCAGGACGTCCGAAATGTGACCCTGGCCAGCCTCCACCAAGCCATCGGCCTCGTCTCGCAGGATACGATCCTGTTCAACGACACGCTTCGCTACAACATCACTTATGGCCGCCCGGACGCCACCGATGCCGAAGTGAACGAGGCGATCAAGGTGTCCCGCCTGTCCAAGCTCATCGCGAGCCTGCCCGGAGGCGACACGGCACGGGTCGGCGAGCGCGGTCTCAAGATCTCGGGCGGCGAGCGGCAACGGGTTGCGATTGCACGGATCATTCTGAAAAACGCACCGATCCTGCTGCTCGACGAAGCGACCTCATCGCTGGATTCAGTGACCGAACGCGACATCATGGAGAGCTTCCAACGCATCAGCGACGGCCGCACCACGATCATTATCGCTCATCGGTTGTCTACGGTGGTGGGCGCCGACCAAATCATCGTCCTCGACAAGGGGCGCATCGCCGAGACCGGAACCCACGAAAGTTTGCGCCGCGCCGGCGGTCTTTACGATGCGATGTGGCAGCGTCAACGGCAAGAAGAAGCCGGGCGCGGCCAAGACCTGGATAGTGCAACCACACCGAAACTGGCGATTGTCGCCTCCAAACGATAGGAGAGAAAAATGCGCGCCCTCATGATTGACTCGCGGCGGATGGCCCTTCGGGTCGGACAAGACTGGTTCGGGCCGGGCGAGTGCGAGCCCGTGATCCTCGCCGGCGGCGACCCGGAAAACGGAGCCGATCTCGATATCGTCGATCAGTCCAAGGATTTCTATCCCGATGTCTATCTCGTGCCGGATTACAACAACAACCCGTTGGTCGAGGCAGCCGCAGTCGAGCTCCACGACATGGCCCCGTTCGATGTCGTTGTCGGCGTCACGGAATTCGACCTGATCCGAGCGGCTCGATTTCGTGCTGCCTTCGGCCTGGCCGGTCAGACCGTAGACAGCGCGCTCGCATTTCGCGACAAGCTGATCATGAAGCGCTTCGCCGATCGGGCCGGGATTCCGGTCGCACCGTATCGAGGGGTTTCGTCGCCGCTCGATCTCCAGGAGTTCATCGACGAGCACGGCTATCCCGTCGTCATCAAGCCCCGCGCCGGCAGCGGTGGCAATTCGACTGAAATCATCACCAATACCGAAGATCTCGCGCGCGTCATCGTCGAAGATCAAGGCGAACTCTTCGACTACCAGGGCAAGGAACAGAGTCTGGTGGAAGCGTTCGTGACCGGCGACTTCTACCATGTCGATGGCCTCATTGCCGATGGAAAACTCGTGTTCGTGTGGCCGGCTCGCTACATCGAGGCCGGTCTTTCCTTCAAATTGGCCAAGTCCCATGGCAGTCACATGCTCGGACCAAACGAACCTCTGACCCGTCGCCTGCGCGAGTTCGCCCGGAATGTCATCGAAGCACTGCCGTCGGCACCTGCCATGGCCTTCCATTGCGAAGTGTTCCACACACCGGACGATCGTCTCGTCCTGTGCGAGATCGCCAGCCGACCAGCCGGCGGCTGCATCCACAGGATGCTCCGATTCGCCTACCATATCGACCTCAACCAGTCGGCCGTCCGTGCGATCAGCGGGCTTCCCCTCCACCTGCCGGAAGGTCCGAGTGACGACCTCGGATTGCTCCCCTTCGAACAGGTCGGATGGATCGGGGTTCCGCCGCGTCGAGGAGCGTTGGTCTTGCCGCCGCCGGCGCTCGCCTTGCCGACGCTGCGTGACTTCGCGCTCAATGTCGAACCAAATCAGGTGCTGTCGCCCGCGACTTGGTGCTGCGATCATATTGCGGAGTTCGTCATCGGCGGAACTTCGAGCGCCGAGATCAGAGCCGAGCTGACCGCACTCAGTACCTGGTTCCGGGACTATCTGGTCGATGCGCCAAAAAGCGCGCTCACGGCTGCGACCGGCGGTGCCAAGGCCAATCGGGAGAATTCCCTGTGCTGCCGGTAGTAACTTCCGGCCGTTGAGAGCGAGGTTCTGCTCCGTCCGGGCGGAACCTCCCGCTGCGGACCTGGATCGAGTGCCGACTCACCGAGTAATAGTCTTTACGGGGTTTTCCCCTTTTATTCAGGACTACAGCGATGTTACCCGAAAACGCTAGGATCATCGAAGCATTGGCGGCCCTGGCCCACGAGTATCGGCTCGCGATCTTTCGGATGCTCATCGAGTGGGCACCAGACGGTCTGTCGGCCGGTGCCATCGCCGATCGGCTCGGTGTGGGGCCGTCATCATTGACGTTCCATCTGCAGTATCTGCAAAGGGCCGGCCTGCTGACTCAACGACGACGAAGCCGGCAATTGATCTACGCGGCCAATTTCGACGGAATGAATAATCTCGTGTCATTCCTGATGCGAAACTGCTGCAAGCATGAGTTGGCCATAAACTCTGGTCGACAGGAAATAGTCGATTGCGCTACGCAATCGCCAGGAATAGGGATTGGCGCTTCATCATCGCAAGACGATGTAGAAACGCCGGCCGCTATATCGGCTTGAGAAGCGATATCGCTGACTTCACAGGCGGCGGTGGTTAAAGAGTACACAGTTTTCTTTGAGAAATGAGAGCTGTCGCGTTTCGGCGACATGCGACGCGGCCGATCTCGTACTGGATTCGGCGAAACAGCAACTGAGATTAGGCATTCATGGTTGTTATGGAACCGTTACGATAGGAGTACTACGATGTCGGTACAATGGACACCAGAAGAAAAGGCCGCGGGTGCGGCAGCTGGTACGGCCCTGGGGGTTGCCTCCGGGTTGCTCGGAAATGTCGCGATCCCTCCAGCCTACGGGGTACCTGCCGTCATAGTGGCACCCGCCATATTTGCTCGGGCAACGACCCACGCTTTGAGGCACAACGCACCGTTTGCAAGTGCGCTTCGCGCCGGTGCGACAGCAGTCGTCGGTGGGCCGGCTGTCGTCGCCGCAGCATCGGCCGTCGCGCCTGTCGTGCTGACGGTCGTCGGCGTCGCCGTTCTGGGGGCTGCTGGGTATCTTCTCTACGCGTTGCTGGCCAATGAGGAATCGAAGCCGGCTAGAAATCCATCCAGACAGCTGAATGGAAAGCACGTGCGTGCGGGCAGCGGATCATTGTCCACGCGGTCGGATTCCAGTGTGAAACTTCCGCACGCTTGTGCTAACCCGCTGGAAGCTGGAGCAGAGAAATCGCTGCATTGAATAATTCAATCACCGGCGGGGTGGAAAATAGCCGATTGGGGGTTCCTGAAACTGACCGTACTGTTCAATCGTTTAGCGGTGCTTTGAACTTTTTTTCGCATATAGCGCCAGGAGGGAGACGAGATGAGCCTCGCGATACTCGAGACCCCCGACCAGGAACCCGACGGATATCACGTCGGCCGGTCGGCCGAGGGCAGCGCCGCCGTCGCTTCGATCATCGCAGCTGGACGGGTGGCGGCTGTGCGTGGCTGGGTCCCGGCGACGAGCGGTAATTTCTCTGTTCGCCAGCCGGAACGCCGTATCGCGATCACGGCATCGGGGGTCGACAAGGGTGATCTTCAGCTGCGCGACGTGCTCGACATCTCGCTCGACGCGCCGCCGCCGCCGGGGAGCTCGGCTGAAACCGGGCTCCATCTCGCCCTCTACCGCCGCTACCAGGAAATTGGAGCGGTGGTCCACGTTCATGCGCCGAACGCGACGGTGCTGTCTCGGCGCCAGGCCCGTTCGCAAGCCGTGGTGCTGGATGGCTATGAGCTGCTGAAAGCGTTTGCCGGCACTCGCACGCATGAGACGGCGCTCTCGGTGCCGATCTTCGCCAACAGCCAGGATATTGCCGCACTCGCCGACGAGGTCGACGCTCGTCTGGGGGCGGCACCGCCGGCACCGGGTTATCTGCTGGCCGGCCATGGGCTCTATGCCTGGGGGGCGACAATGCGTGATGCACTGCGCCATACCGAGGCTTTCGAATTCCTGTTCGGCTGTGAAATTGTGGGGGGAACATCATGACACGACTGACCATCTTCGGCCTGGACCAACCGGTCCGCCGGCTGGAGGATACGGAAGATCCCAGGTTGGTCGAACGCGCGCTCACCGGAATCGGCATCCGCTATGAGCGCTGGCCCGCCGTAACGGCCTTACCGGCGGATGCGACCAGTCCGCTCGTGCTCGACGCTTATCGTCGCGAAGTCGAGCGGTTGAAGACGGAATGCGGCTATCAAGTGGCGGATGTCGTGCGGCTAAGTCGCGGATCCGAGCATGTCGCGGCCCTGCGGGCGAAGTTCCTCGCGGAGCATATCCATGACGAGGACGAGGTGCGCTTCTTTGTCGAAGGCCGTGGCGCCTTCTACCTGCGCTCGGACTCCGGGGTGCATCGCGTGGTGTGCGAGCGGGGCGACCTGCTGGGCGTGCCGGCCGGGACGCGCCATTGGTTCGATATGGGGCCGGAGCCGGAATTCACGGCAATCCGCCTCTTCACCGATCCCGCTGGGTGGGTTGCCCGGTTTACCGGCGATCCGGTAGCAGAACAGGTACCAGAGCTCGATGGCTGAAACGATCGAGGCGGTCGTCACCGACATCGAAGGCACGACCACGCCGGTCACCTTTGTCACCGAGACGCTGTTTCCCTATGCAAGGCGAGCATTGCCGGGCTTCATCCGAGATCGCAGGGCGCTGCCGGAAGTGGCCGAACAACTGGCGGCGGTCCGCAGCCTAGCCGGCTCTCCGACCCTGTCGGACGATGCCGTGATCGAACTTCTGCTGTGCTGGATCGATGAGGACCGCAAGGCGACGCCGCTGAAGGCTCTGCAGGGCCTGGTCTGGGCCGAGGGCTACGCCGCCGGCGATTTGCAGAGCGTCTTGTATCCGGAGGTGGCGGATTCGCTCCGCCGATGGCAGGGAGCGGGTTTGCGCCTCTTTGCCTACTCTTCGGGCTCGGTCGCCGCTCAACGGCTGCTGTTCCGCCACAGCCCTCGCGGTGATCTGACGCCGCTCTTCGAAGAGTATTTCGACACTCGGCTCGGCGGCAAACTCGAAGCGGAGTCCTATCGCAAGCTGGCTGCAGCGATCGCCGTGCCGCCGGAACGGGTCCTGTTCCTGTCGGACCACGAGGGGGAGCTCGACGCAGCGGCGGCATGCGGCATCCTCACGGCGTGCCTGGACCGCGACGGTACTGGACGATCGGGACGGCACGAGGTGCATCGCGATTTCATGTCGGTCGAACAACGTCACCTGGCGTCATCGTAAGGCGGAGGAGGGCGGGAGATGCTGGTGGACGGCCAACCGATGCGGACGATCTGGCCGTCCGGCGATAGATCCGTTGCGATCATCGATCAGACTCGGCTGCCGCATGAGCTGATCATGGTGGAACTGAAGACGCTGGATGACGCTGCACATGCGATCAATACGATGCAGGTGCGCGGTGCGCCGCTGATTGGGGCTACGGCGGCCTATGGCTTGGCGCTGGCGCTCAAAAACGATTCCTCCGATGCGTCGCTCGATCACGCGATTCGAGTCCTGGCGGCGACGCGGCCGACCGCGATCAATCTGCGCTGGGCACTCGACCGGGCGCAGTGTGAGATCAGGCGCCATCGCCCAGGCGACCGCGTGCCCGCGGCATGGCGGCTGGCAGCGGCGATCTGCGACGAGGATGTCGATATCAACCGGACCTTGGGGCAACACGGCCTGACTATCGTTCGTGCGGCCGACAACGGCACCAAGCCGGTCAATCAGCGCGATGTGGGGGAGGTGACGCATGTGTCGGGGCGTCTGTCCGATGGCCGCATCGAGTCCGTGCAGGTGACCCCGGAGGGCAGCCCGGCTGCCAATTACGCCTTCGACGTGACGCCGGCACGGCTGGTCACGGGTCTGATCACCGAACGCGGGGTTTGCGCGGCCTCGCGCGACGGTCTCCTCGGTCTATTTCCAGAACGACGGATGGTGGCTGGCAGAGACGGAGGGACATGAAGGCGGACCAAGATGAGCGGCACCTTCTGCGGATGCGGGGCCGGCGAGGTGTGATTGGCAATTTCTCCGATGCTACCCACCTGTAACACTCATATGGCGCGAAACGGCGGGCCTGTGGTGGTTGCGCTCGATCATGAAATCATGGCCTTTCGGCTTATGGGCGATCGCCGCTCCAATCGCGGCGTCGAGCACTTCGTCGTCCGGGCTCGCGCGCAGCGGTCCCCTGAGATCTGCCGAGTCTTCCTGACCCAGACACATATATAGGATTCCGGTGGAGGTCAGCCGCACGCGGTTGCAGGTTTCGCAGAAATTATGGGTGAGCGGTGTGATAAATCCGAGTTTCCCCCCGGTCTCCTCGACGCGGACATAGCGGGCCGGCCCGCCGGTCCGGTGGGCGATCTCGGTCAAGGTCCAGCGTCGAGCGAGATCCGTTCGTGCTGCCGATAGCGGCAAATACTGGTTCAGCCGCCGTTCACTGCCGATCTCGCCCATCGGCATCACCTCGATCAAAGTGAGGTCGAACCCTTCGCCGCCGCACCAGCGGATCAGCTGATCAAATTCGCCCTCATTGACGCCCTTGAGCGCCACCGCGTTGATCTTGACCTGAAGTCCGGCCGCCTTCGCGGCCTCGATCCCGGCCAGCACCTGGTCGAGTCGACCCCACCGCGTGATCGCGGCGAATTTCTCCGGGTCGAGCGTATCGAGGGAGACATTGATCCTCTGCACTCCGGCCGCGACCAGACCCCCGGCATGGCGCGCCAATTGGCTGCCATTGGTGGTCAGCGTGAGTTCGTCCAGGGCGCCAGTGCCCAGGTGCCGGCCCAGACGCTCGATCAGCCACAAAATGTTCCGCCGGACCAGCGGCTCGCCGCCGGTCAGGCGCAGCTTGCGCACGCCCAGCCGAATGAAAGTGCTGCATAACCGGTCGAGTTCCTCGAGCGACAGGAGTTCAGCTTTGGGCAGAAAACTCATATTCTCCGCCATGCAATAGACGCAGCGGAAATCGCATCGGTCAGTGACCGAAACACGGAGGTAGGAAATGGTGCGGCCGAAGGGATCGATCATGACGATAGTATGCCGGGGCGGGAGGAGCGGAGCAAGCTCGGCCATCGTTTGCGTATGAGCGGTCCAAGTCCCTACATTACCTGGCCCTGCGCTCTGCCGAAGATCGGTTCGATTGTGGGAGGGCCGGCTTGCCGCTTCGTCAAGCGCTCATTTGCGGTGATCCCGTGCGCCGCAGTAGAGTGAAGAGCAGCATTGCGACCAGGAGATTCGAGACAGCGGCCGCGAGCAGCACACGCAGCATGGTTTGTGATCCAATTCCTTCGATCAGAACAGCACCGATCGAGGGCGCGGATGCCTGGGCAATCAAATTGGGAATGGCGAGGCGCCCCATGAGCGTCCCGTATCCGATTGGGCCGAATAGAGTTAGCGGTAAGGTGCCACGCGCGATCGATTCCAGACCGATCCCTGCCCCGTAGAGGACCAGCGCCACGAGAACGATCGGCAACCCCGACCACAGCACCGCGATCCCGGTGGCGACAAGGACGGTTGCGGTAATTCGCGTCCAGATCGGATGGTGAAAGCGGGCTATCGCCAACTCGATCACGCGCGCGCCGACTTGGCAGGGACCGATGGTAGCACCGAGCCCGACGGCGGCGGCGAGTGCGATTCCGCGAGCCTGCAGCAAGACGAGCAGATGCACGGAGAGCATGGTCGAAATCATAAAGCTCAGCATGCTCCCAGCCATCAGAAAACCCAGTATCAGCCGGCGCCTTTCGACCCGCGGCCCCGAGCCCGCTATTTGGCGGGCCGGTTCCGGGGTCTGAGCGACAGCAGTCGCGAGCCGCGGTCGGGGGAGAACAAACCAATAGAGCGGTAGCGCCAGCAATAAATGAAGGCCCGCGTAAGCCACGCAGGTTCCGCGCCAGCCGAGTTCGACGACAAGGATCGTCGATAACGGCCAGCACACAGTACTGGCGAAGCCGCCGAACAGCGTCAGCATCGTGATAGCGCTGCGGGCGTCCGACCCGTAAAGGCGGCCAAGGGTCGAGAATGCAGAATCGTAGAGACCCGCCCCCATCCCGATGCCGACGACCAACCACGCCCCGAGATAGGCTGAAACGTTCGGCGCGGATGCCAGGCAGAGATGCCCGACGGACAAAAGCAGCGAACTCGCCACGAGGACGAGGCGCCCGCCGCGCTGATCGATGGCGCGCCCGACCCAGGGTGAAGCCATCGCGGCGGCGACAAGCCCGAGCGACAGCCCGCCAGCAACCGCGGTCAAGGGCCATCCGGTGTCCTCGATGATCGGTTTAGCCAGTACGGCTAGGAGGTAATAGGACGAGCCCCAGGCCAGCACCTGTCCCAATCCAAGGGCGGAAATGATTACGGGGCGGTGCCGAATCACGTCGACCGGGCTGACGACATCGCAGACATGGCGGCGAATCCTGATCAGCCCGCGGCGACGAACGGCGCAACGCAGGGTTCGGGAACGTCCCCAGCTCTATTATCCGCTCCTGGATGCCCCGGTCCGGTTCCCGCGGTCTCGGCTTGACACTCGCCAGGCAGCCGGCTCGGCGCCGGATCGGTCTTACGCCACGGCCCGTCATCAATCGTAGCGAGCTGTCCATTCGACAGCCGCATGGCTCGGTCGACGAAACGTCCCAGGAATTCCGGCTGGTGAAGCGAACACAAGACGGCACGCCCGTCCCGGCGAGCGAGGTCGCACAGCAGTCCGAGAACGATCTCCGCCGATTCGGGATCGAGATTGGAGACCGGTTCGTCGGCAATGATCAACATACTTTCCTGTACCAATGCGCGGGCGATCGCGACGCGCTGTTGCTGGCCGCCGGAGAGACGATCGGCGCGCTGGTGGGCAATCGTCGCAAGCCCGACCCGATCGAGCGCCTCCAAAGCCCGGCGCCGGTCGGGCGCGGCGGGGGACCGTAGGACGACACGCCAATTCGGCATATAGCCGAGGCGCCCCGCCAGGACGTTTTCGAGCGCTGTCAGCCTTCCGAACAGGTTGAACTGCTGAAAGACCAGGCCGATCTGCCGGCGCGCCTGTTTCAGCTGGTACCCGCCGAGGCGTCGAATGTCTCGTCCGAACAGGCGGATCTCGCCAGCGTCGGCTTGGCTGAGCCGGGTGACGCACCGAAACAGCGTCGTCTTGCCGGCCCCGCTCGCGCCGCTCAGACCGACGATCTCTCCTGCCGCGACGGCAAAATTGATCTTGTCGAACAGGATTTTGCCGTTGAGGGATTTGCTGAGCTCGACAACCTCGAGAGCAGGCGGCGGGAGGGGAGCCATCGCGCTCATGTCATCCGCTTGCGCAGCCAGGCGCTGGTCTGATCGATCGCGGTGACCATCGCGAGGATGATCAGGATGATGGTGAGCACACTTGAAAAATCGAGCAGATCGACGCTGTTCTTGAGATCTTGCCCAATTCCGCCGGCACCGACGAGACCCAGAACCGTCGATGACCGAATATTGAATTCCCAGATGTAGAGGCTGGTCGACAGCAGCATCGGCAGCAGTTCCGGGACGACCCCATAGACGATCAGTTTGAAACGACTGGCACCGGTCATGGCGATCGCTTCGAGCGGCCCCGGCACCATGCCTTCCATCGTCTCGGACCATAATTTGGCGATGCTGCCGGCAGAATGCAGGCCGATCCCGAGGACACCCGCGAAGGGACCGAGGCCGACAGCCGCCACGAACAGCAAGGCGAAGACGAAGCTGTCGATACCCCGCAACAGGTTCAGCAGCCAGCGCGCCGGATAATAGAGCAGGGCGCTGGGCGTGACGTTTCGCGCCGCGTAGAGGCAAATCGGGGCGGCGATGACGATGCCGAGGCTCGTTCCCACCGTCGCCATCGCGACCGTTTCCGCTGCACGGAAGAGCAAGAGGCCGAGATCCGTCAGATCGGGAGGCCAAGCCCGGCCGAGCCAATGTGCAAGCTTGGGCAAGCCGACCCAGAGACGGTGCAGATCGACCTCGGCGAGATCGACGCAGATAGCATAGGCCCCGATCGCCAGAAGAATCAGAGCACCATGCCGGGTCGGCCACCGACGAACGGGTCGGTGGCCGGGATCGCCGTTCTTCGCGATCGCTTCGTTCGCCACGTTCGCGGGTTTTTCAGTCGGTACCCTTCTTCAGAAGCCCCAATGCCTCCCCGGCCAGTTGAATCTGCTGGTAGTTCTGGTGCGTCGCCGGGACGAAGCCAGTGTAATGGGCCGGCATGATCTCCTTGGCTTTCGCATCGTCGATTGCCATCAGCAGTGCACTCAGCTTTGTCACCAGAGCCGGATCGAGCCCCTTTCGGACGACGATCGGATCATTCGGAAGAGGGTCGGAGGTCCAGACGATTTCGGTGGCGTCGACCGGGATCGTGCCATGTTCCATCATGCTCGTCCGGTTGCGATCGTAGTCGGTCGCCAAATCGACTTGGCCGTTGACGACGGCGAGCTCATTGGCCGGATGGGATGCCCCGTCATGATAGTTGAAAAAGCTCTTCGGGTCGATCCCGTGCGTCTTGAACCAATAAGACGGAATCAGCCAGCCGGAGGTCGAGCCGGCATCGGCGAATGAAATGCTCTTGCCCTTCGCATCCGCCGGCCAATCGGGATACTTGACCCCGGGCCTTCCGACGATGATGGCATGATAGATCGGCAAGCCGTCATATTTCACGGTTGCGATCGCCTGGGCACCGCCCTGATGATTTGCCAGAACGTAGCCCCATGGCCCCATCCAGGCGATGTCTGCCTGATCATTGGCGAGTGCCGTGGCAATGCCGGCCCAGTCGGTCGTCACTTGCAAGTCGTAGCTGGCACCCAGCTGCTGGGCCAGATAGCTGAAGAACGGATCGTAGGCCTTCTTCGTTTCACCGGGCGTCGGCTGGAACGGTCCCACGGCAAAATGCAGCTTCAGATCGGCGGCATTGGTTGGGCCGACCAGGAACAGGCCAAGCGCCGCGGCCGCCAAGCCGGTCGTAACATTTGCTGATATCGTCGACATCATGCCTCTCCTATGCGGTGTGTAACGGCGCTGCCGTCAGCGGGGATTTCGTTCCGCGAGTTCGATCGTGATCGGACGGCGCGCGCCAAACCCGCGTGAATTCGGCGATCGGCCGGCCGGTCCGCCGGTGTTCGGCTGGTGGGAGGACATCCAGGCTCGGCCAGCACCCGTTGGTCAGCGCCTCGCGATACCAGTGCGACAGGCCGGCGCATCGCATCCTCTCCGCTGCCGCCTCGTAGTCGTAAGCCAGGCGGCGGTGCTCGATCCGAACCCCGCCGGTATCGAGGGTGAGCAGGCTGTACCAGGCATCTGGAGTAGCATCGTTCGCGGGCAAACCGATTGCGCCGGGATTGTGCCAAAGGGCACCTCCCCGGATCTGGGTGAAGGGGATGCCAGAATGGCCGGCGATTATTCCCGCCGTTTCGCTAGCCCGAATTTCCCGGCGTTTCTCCGACCAGGGTGTCGAAGGAAACACGAATCGATTGATTTTCGAGACACTGCCATGGACCGCCATCAGCTGGAACCCGGGCCCCTCTATGACCGCATGACCCGGCAGGCGACCCATCCAGTCCTTCGTCTCGTCGTCGAGTTCTTCTGAAGCGTGGCGATACCACTCTTTGGCGAGCAAGTCGCATTGCATCTCGGGCGAAAACCCGCAGCCGCAATCGTCGCGGCGCTGGGCGAGTTGCTCCTCGCAATTGCCCATGACGACCGAGATGCCCCAGTCGCGGATCAGATCGACCGTCGCTCTGGGGTCTGCGCAATAGGCGGCGAGATCACCGGTGCAGAGCACATGGGTAGCCGGTATTCCCAGGCCCACGGCTTGGCGACGCAAGGCGACTGTTGCATGATAGTTACTGTACGGCCCCCCGAACAGCAGGATCGACCCGCTCGTCCACTCGATTCGCGCGATTTCGGCGCCTGTGCCGATCGGTTGGTCCATGGGTGCAGCTACTCTGAGACTCGCACGGGCCAACCGGTGGGGCGACTTGTATCGGGCTGTAGATGGCGGGCCGTCGGCGGGATGTCGTTGCGCGTCAACCGGTGATCTCGAACTCCTGGAAGACACTGGAACTCCGGAGCGAAGGCGCCTTCGCCGGCGCGTCGCAGCCGCAGGCCGGCTCGGCCAGACCGCTCGCCGCCGACTCGGTCGAATGAGCAGGTGGCAGCACCTTGCCGCCGATTGCAGGCCCCGAGCCGCCATATTCGGTATGTTCGCCGGCCGTGAGGAATGTTTCCCAGGCAAAACCCTCAGGATCCTCCACCCAGGCCTTCTCGGACACCGCATAGCAGCAAGTCGCCGAGGCTTCCTCGATCGTCGGCCGATCCGCAGAGAGCATGCGGTCATGCACTTCGGCCAGCTCGCCGGAGCTCTCGACCTGGATGCCGAAATGATGAACACCCCGATCAGCGCGTCCGACACTGATCGCAAAATTCACCCGTGGATCGTCGAGCATCCATTTTGCATAATCCGATCGCAGAACGGTCGGTTCAGCAGCGAAGAGCACAGTGTAGAATCGGGTCGATGCTTCGAGATCGACAACACTCATATGGACATGCATACGCTTCATTTGTCTGGCTCCCGTGCAGGTGGTTCAGGTAGGTCGGGCAAGCGCCGCCCCTCAGTCCGGCCAAGCCGGTCTGGGGTCGCAGCCCTCGACGCCCTTTCCTTTCGGACCCAAAGCAACCTCGAGCGGCGGAAATCCCTCGACGAAGATCCAGAGCTTGCGCGACACCAGAATGCCACAACAATTCGGATTGATTTGCGTCAGGATCTTGCCGTCCGGGAACAGCGACTGGATGCCGTCGAACTCGTCGATCGTCGGTACCGGTTCGACGAGGAAATCGACAGCGACATGGTCGATCGACCCCACGGGCGTCTTGGGCCCGAGCGCGATCGGCCGCTGCGGCAAGGACCTGATGCTCCGCACCGGCAAGCCGTGAAATGTCCCGACGACGCTCTCTGTGTACATTTCCGTCAGGGTGTCATCGACCGAATGAATATGAAATCCCGAGACCTTGCTGCCGAGCGGAGATTCGAGAACCCGCTCGGCGACGCCGAGCAGGGGAAATAGTCGGGGTGCTCGAGAGGTAACTGGACTGACCTGGACGTTCATCGCTCGTCTCCTCAGCGACTGGATGCATAACCGGCAACCGCCAGAGAAATCTCGCTAAAACATACCACGAAACAACGATACCGCCAGGGGGTATTTCTAAAAAAGCAATGGAACAATTTATGTGTTTACGCAAATCGTCGGAATATCGCAATCTTTCAGCGAAGCAGTTCTCTGCCACTTTCAAGGGTCGGCATGGGGGGTCCTGATCGGGTCCCCCCATGCCGGAAAATCAAGCCACAGTCTGCTGTTGCGATTTGAAACTCATGTGTCGCGTCACTTCCGGAGCGCTCGTGATTTTCCGGATCGCAGCCCATGTCTGCTTGTAGTTCGGGATGATGAATTCGTTCACGCCTTTGGAGACGACGTTACCTTGCACACCGGTCGGGAAGGCAAACAGCATGAAAGTTTGTTTGGGCTTGGCCGACGGCGTCGGATAGACCATTGCCTGGGTCGAGCCGTTGTCGTTATAGATTTCGACCAGGTCCCCGGCGCCGACCCCGAGCCCAGCCATGTCGTCCGGGTGCATCTCGAGAAACGGCAACGGAAAGCGGTCCATGACGAACTCGTTATACTGGTCGAGATAGACCGACTGCCAAACGTGATTGGCACGACCATTATTGATCAAGAAGGGGAACTTCTCCTTTTCGGCCTGTTTTCCCTCGGCCTGCAAGCCACGCCAGGGCGTTGCCATGAACTTCGCCATGCCATCCTTGCCCTTGAACTTGCCGTCCGCGAATAACCGCTTGGTCCCGATGATCTTGCCGTCCTGAAAGGCAGTAGCCGGTTCCTGGAACCCGTTCGTGCCCATGGCGCGCAACCGGTCATAGGTGACGAATTCACCACCATCGGCATGAAGGTGGTAGCCGTCCATGAAGGCATCCTCGTCGCTCTTCCAATCGTAGCCCTTGAACTTGTCGGCGATCTCGGGTTTGCCGGCAGCCCGCCAGGATTTTTCCAACGCCTGCGCCAGTCCGGCGACGATCAAGCAATCGGGCTTGGCTTGGCCCGGTGGGTCCATGTAGCGCTCGGTCAGGCGCATGCGCCGCTCGCCATTCATCGAGGTGAGATTCATTTCGCCCGACGTGGCCGCCGGCAGGACGACATGGGCGCACTCACTGATCTTGGTCGGGACGATATCGACATCGACCGAGAACAGGCCGCCCTGGCGGATGGCGTCCATGATCGCTTTGATCGTCGCCTCCCGGTCGCCATAGGGAACGGCGGCCATGGCGTATTTCACGAGGTCGGTGCGCTTTTTGTATGCCTGCCGGAACTGGTCCGCATTCAAGGTCGTCTTGAAATGATCGCAGGCCCAAATGTGATGAACGCCCCCTTTTCCGGCGATGATGAGTTGATCTACATACGCCGCCGGCCGGCCGACATGAGCATCGGAGGGGCGGACATAGCCTTCCTGATGGCCGCCCATGCGGACGCAACCGCCGCCGGCGCGACCGACATTTCCGGTCGCGAGCGCCACATTCACCAGAGCGCCGTTGGTCCGGTAATTGTCGTTGCCCCAGATCAGGCCCTTCTCATAGGCGAACATCGTCCGCCGCCGCTTGCCGGCTTTCGGCTCGGCAATCCAGGCGGCGGCCTTGCGAATCTGGTCCGCGGAGAGGCCGGTAATGCCGACGGCCTCGTCGATGCTCACCTTGTTCGCCGCCAGCATCTCGTCATAGCCGGCGGTGTGGGCCTGGATGAAGTCCCGATCGACCCAGCCCTCGGCGGCGATTTCCGTCATCAAGGCATTGAACAGCACTAGATCGGTGCCCGGGTTGAGCGCCAAGTGCAAAACCCGATCCTTGCCGGCCTCGATCTCGCAGGCCGTTACCGTCACCGTCCGGCGCGGGTCGACGATGACGATCCGCGCCGGCTCGTGCGGCTCGTCGGCCATTTGCTGTTTCTTCTTCGCGGCGGAAGTCCCACGCAGGTTCGGCACCCAGTGATTGAGGAAATAGTTGGTCTGGGTCTCGAGCGCGTTCGTTCCGACGGCGAAGATCGTGTCCGACAATTCGGCATCTTCATAGCAATTGTTGAGTTCGCCCACCCCCATGTCGCGGGTCGCGTGGACTTCGGAATTATAGGCCGGGCGGTTGTGAATTCGGATGTTCTTGACCTTCATGCTCTCGAAATAGAGCTTGCCGGTCGCCCAGGTATTCTCGTAACCGCCACCGGCACCGCCATGATCGAAGGCCGAGACGATCAGCCCGTCCTCACCCTGTTCTTCGACCACCCGGCGTGTCACCTCCGCGACCAGATCGAAGGCGTCGTCCCACGACGTCGGAACCAACCCGGAATAGCGATAGACCAGCGGAGCGGTCAGGCGTTGGCCCTGCGTGCCGGTCGCCGCGGAATGAGACAACTCGGCAATGCGCGAGCCCCGGATCGAGCCCAGACCGGAATTCACCTCGCACGCCTTGTCGGGCATGACGACAAGGTGGACATCGCGGCCGTCCTGCTTCACGATGTTGTACATGGAGGGCGAAAACCAACCCGCAGCGTCGGCGTCCTGCTGTTTGCCGAGATCGACTCCGAACGCGTTCTGTGCGGCACTGGTGCCGCCCTGTTTGTTCACATCCCAGCTGAGTGCGTGATAGCCGCACCCGACGATGCAGTAGTGGCATACGACATTGTGGACCTTGGCGTCCTTGGGCGGGATCGGCAGCCGGTCGACGTGGCGCTTATAAGTCATCGTTCCCTCCCTCAGGCTCTCAGCACGTTGCTGAGGCGGCCATAGATCAGTTCGTCCACGGCCTCGGCATGAATGTCACCCTTGGCGTCGATGCTGAGGTGGAATTTCGGCAGATTCTGGGTTGCATGGCCCCAGATTTCCTGACCGCCCAGTTCGCAATCGAATCGCGAATAATGGGCCGGGCAGTTGAGCGTCTTGTCCTCGGCCACATAGCGGAGCGGATAGCCCTTGTGCGGGCATAGGGTGGAAAACGCGACGATGTCGCCGTCCGGCCCGACTCCGCCCTCGACCTTGACGCCGAGCTTGATCAAAACGCCCGGCGATTCCTTGTCCGGATAGGTGATGTCGATCGGCTGGTCGACCTTGAGGTCCTTGACGTTCCCGATCCGATTGGCCGGATAGGTCACTCTGGCCAGCGGTTCCGTACCGGCAGCTGGCCGAGCCGGCAGAGTCGCGGCGGCCACGCCGCCGAGCGCAGCCGTAGCACTCCCGGAAAGGAAGCTTCGGCGCCCGGCGTCAACGAGACGATCACAACTTTTCATTTTTTCCCCCAGTATGGTCCCCACTCGACCAGCTTTTCGACGGGCTCAAATTCGACGACCCATCGCGACCCTTTATCCTCGCGGTTTCGGGTGAACCGAGGATCATTCAACTACCGACGACTGTCTTCGTACTGTAGTGGAATTCCAATCGTAGGACAATGCCGACGAACATACATTTGCGTCTGGTCCGAAGCGGCACGAGGTCAGATTTCACGCCTGCCCGGATCAGGCGAGCATTCTACGCTGGTATGACGTCAGGGTTCAGGAATTGGACTGAGATCGGGGGCCGAAGACTCTTCGGCCACGAGTCGGCAGCGAATTCATGGCGCGGGCTGCCGGCCTCACCACCTCACCATCTTCCTTCGTGAAACTTTCGGGCTGATGGTCGAGCAGGCCGAGCACGACTTCGGAGGGGCGGGCGAGCTTGACTCCCTTCGGCGTGGCCACGATCGGCCGATTGACCAGAATCGGGTGTGCGACCATTGCATCCAGGATCTGCGAATCGCCGACTCCCGGGTCGAGCAGTCCAAGCTCGGCGGCCGGCGTTCCCTGCCGACGCAGGAGTTCCTCGGGCCGCATCGCCAGAGCGGCGAGCAACGTTTCGAGCTGAGGGCGGGTCCAGCCGACCTCGAGGTATTTCACGACCATCGGTTCGTAGCCCGCGGCCCGGATCATCGCCAATACGTTGCGGGAGGTTCCGCAATCCGGATTGTGGTAGATCGTGATCGGAAAATCCTCAGTCACGGTGCGCGGTTTTGCTTGAAGAGCCAATCGAAGAAGAAGAACGCCAGGCCGGCACCGACGAGCTGAGCGGCAATGAACGCCGGCACCGAGACCGGGGCGATTCCAGCAAAACTGTCGCTGAACGCGCGCGCGATGGTCACGGCCGGATTGGCGAAGGAGGTCGACGCCGTAAACCAGTACGCTGCCGCAATGTAAAGGCCGACCAGCGCCGGGGTCTCCTGGGTTCGGAAACGCTGGGCGCCCAGAATCGTAGCGATCAGCCCGAAGGTCGCAATCGCTTCCGAAAAGGCCATGGCCGGGCCCTCGCGAAGCTTGACCGAGACTTGCAGCACGGGTTGGGCAAACATCAGATGAGCAGCCCAGACGCCGATCACAGCGCCCCCCATTTGGGCCACGAGATAACTGGCTGCGGCGGGCCAGCCGAGCTCGCGGCGGAGCGCGAAGACGAGGGTGACGGCCGGATTGAAATGCGCACCCGAAATCGGCCCGAAGATACTGATCAAGACGACGAGCCCGGCACCCGTCGCGAGCGTATTGCCGAGCAGCGCTAGGGCGACGTTCCCACCGGCCAGGGTCTCGCCCATGATGCCAGACCCGATCACGACGGCGAGGAGTAGGGCGGTCCCGAGGGTCTCCACAGCGAGCCGCCGCTTCAGATCGAAAGGCCGAAGCGAAGCCACCGGGGGCGAGGCTGTTGCGGCGCCGTCGCGGATGAGCGGAAAAGGGCGAACTGAAGCCCCGCGGAGAGAGTTATTCATGCCTATGCATCCTCTGCGGCTGCTCGGCGAAGGGAGTGGGGAGACCCGAGGACACGCCCGTCAGGTGACTCGGCCGATAATCGCGCCGGTGCCGGTGAACAGGCCGAACCCGGTTCGCAGCAGACCGTTTCGGCAGTATCGACACGTCCACCCTGACCAAATTCCGTGCTCTCACCGTGGGTGATAAAATTCTCCCATGACACGCCTTGCGGATCGGCGATCCATTGCTTGTCGCTTTTCGCATAGCAGCAGGTCGTGGCCGTTTCAAAGATGGTCGGACCTTCCGCCCGAACCAGCCGATCATAGAGTAAAGCAAGCTCTTCCCCGTCTTCGGCCTGGATCCCGAGATGATCGACTCCGGCGGCAGCACCCCGATTGGAAATAGCAAAGTTCACCCGCGGGTCGTCGAGCATCCACTTGGCGTAATCGGGTTTGAGCGTCGTCGGCTCGGCCGCAAACAGCGCAGTGTAGAACCGTACCGACGTGGCGATATCTTCGACAGCGACATGGACATGCAGGCGCATCATGTTGATTTTCCTCTAGTGCGGCTGAGCTCCGTGACGTCTGCTACCGTGGCCGGCAACTCGCAGCTGGGCCCGCAATCCGCTCCGCGGCCGCAGCAATTCTCGGTGAGGTAGCCAACCAAGGCGTTTATCGACATAAAATCAGCGACGTAGAAGAGCTGGCGACCAAGCCGACGCTGGGTTGCCAGCCCCGCACGCACCAGCGCCTGAGTATGAAAGGTGAGCGAAGACGGCGGCACCTTGAGATTTTCGGCGATCTCGCCGGCGCAGAGACCTTCGTCTCCCGCCTCGACCAGCATCCGATAGATTGCGAGCCTGTGCTCGTGGGCAAGCGCCCCCAGCGCATCGACAACTTGCCTCGACTCCATGCTCGCGCTCCGACCGTACGATTATCATCAGAATATGGTGACAATCGGGACCGGGTCAACGAATATCCAACAAAAATCGGAATGTTACTCGCCATAGCAGCTTGTAAAGTCGCCGACGCCGTCGGCGCCGGAATGTCGACTGCCGAAGCGGTCCGGCCCACGAACGTGATCCGGCGCCTTACTCGCAAGCCTTTCGCCTCATTGCCTATTTCCGTGGCGATTACCTCGCTCGACGTGCGAGGCAGGTGCGATGGCAGCTCTTGGAGAGAGGAGGAAGGCGTAACCGTACACCGCTCCCGGATTGGCCCTCTCATCGGACTTCGCGCCTGTCCAGCGTGTCGAGATATGCGGTGCCGGCCAGCAAGTGGGATTGCCGGGCGCGCCAAGCCCGGAAAAGTGCCACCGAAGCCGCGGTGATTGCTCTCAGCAGGGTTTGGGTCCGACTCGGGAACACGCGCATGCCTACTCTCCCATTCGATCGAGTTCGCGCTCCAGCGCCAACCGGCCGAGCGATGAGATCGGCAGGGCGACGAAGGCTTCGATCCGGCGTCGGATCTCCCGGTAGGTCCGTGCGAAGACGGCTGCCGTTTCGGGGACCGATCCTTCGAATAGAGCAGGATCGGCGAAGCCCCAATGCGCGGTCATCGGCCGGCCCGGCCAGATCGGGCAAGTCTCGCCTGCGACATTGTCGCAGACAGTAAAGACGAAATCGAAGACCGGCGCCCCGGGCCGGGTAAATTCCTTCCACGATTTGCTGTGCAACTCCGCCGTTGCGAGCCCCAGGCGCTCGAGGAGATCGCGCGCCACCGGATGGACTTGGTCGACCGGGTGGCTGCCGGCGCTGTAGGCTTTGAACCGGCCTGCACCTACATCGTTGAGGATGGCTTCAGCCATGATGCTACGTGCAGAATTCGCCGTGCACAGGAACAGGACGTTGTAGGGACGATCATTCATCGCTCGTCTCCGATCAGGACGGCGGGAAACCGTCTACCGGGTTCCTTGTTGGGTTGGCCTTGATGATCGACCAGTCCACGCACTCGAAGCCCAACCGAAACCCGAGTCGGTCTGCCTGGACCAAGCCGAGGACGAACCGGCGCTTCCCGACGAACTCTTTGATGACACACCTCGACACCTGCTTAAATTCCCATATTACGACTAGGATCGTATCGTAGCCCTGGGCGGAGCCGGCGTCAACAACAATTCGAAAACTATCGTACAATTTTGGGGGTGGGACCGAGAGACCCTCGCTCTACGGCAGACGATGCCGGAATGCGCAAGCTTGGGTCGAGTGCTGGCGCGCCGTTCCCGATCTGACACGATGTGTCCGCGCGGTCCGGACGGTTTCGCGCCCCCTTGGAGCATCGCCCGTCCACGGGGCGTACGGCCCCTGTCACATGTTGCGTAAGACGATGTTGGCGAGGTCAACCATCCGGCAGGCATAGCCCATTTCATTGTCGTACCAGGCATACACCTTTAGCAGCGTCCGGTCGGTGACCATCGTGCTGGGACCGTCGACGATCGAACTGCGTGTATCGTTGGCGTAATCGGCGGAGACCAGAGCCCGGGCCTCGAAACCGAGGATCCCCGCCAGGTCGCCGGCCGCGGCCGTCTGGAATAGAGCGTTCACCTCGGCTTCAGTTGTTGTCCGTTCGAGTTCGAAGACGCAGTCGACGAGGGACGCATTGAGCACGGGCGCGCGCACCGCATGGCCGTTGAGCCGACCCTTCAGGCCAGGATAAATCAGCCCGATCGCGGTCGCACTGCCCGTCGTTGTCGGCGACAGCGACAGCATCGCGGAGCGTGCACGGCGGAGGTCCTTGTGCGGCGCATCGACAACGACGTTTGTATTCGTTGGGTCATGAATCGTCGTAATCTGCCCATGGCGAATTCCGATGGCTTCGTGGACCACTTTCACGACCGGTGCCAAGCTGTTGGTGGTACAGGATGCCGCCGTCAATATTTTGTGCTCTTTCGGATCGTAGAGGTGGTCATTCACTCCGACGACAACATTGAGTGCGACGGGATCTCTAATGGGGGCCGAAACGATTACCCGTTTGACCCCGCTCGCGAAATAGCCTTCGAGCTGACTGGGAACGAGAAATTTTCCCGTACAGTCGAGCACGATCTCACAGCCAAGGTCGCCCCAGGGCACTTCACCTGGATCCGCAGCCTCGCTGAACCCGAGCCGCTTGTCGCCGATCCGGACCATACCGGCGCCCTCGGCGGCGATGTCTTGGCGCCACCTTCCATGGATACTGTCGAATTCCAGCAGATGCGCGGCCGCTTCCGCACCCCCCTTGAGTTCGTTGACATGCACGACATCGAGACGATTGCCGGCGCGCGGGTCGTCTGACTCGCGGATGACGCCGCCGAAAGCCGAACGCAGCGTCAAGCGTCCAATTCGTCCCAATCCGTTGATGCCGATACCCATGCTGCTGTGCCTTTCAGAAGAGCAGTGTCAGCGCAGACGCGCGACAGGAAGCATCCCTAGTCGGGCGAACCTGTCCTCACGGGCTTCGGTGACAGCCCAGAGCTATCGATCAGCGGCACGCCTCCGGCCGCGGTCGGGACGTAAACCGTTGTGCGGGCACCGGAAGCCGCAGCTTTTGCCTCCGCCTCGATGGCCTCGTGCTGCAGGAACATCGGTGTCAGCGTCGAACCCAACAAGCGTTGCGCTTCTGATCGTCCCTGCGCGCCGACGACCTCGATTTCGGCATCTCGCCGGGCGATCTCGACCTGCGTGTCCTTTTCTTCCAAAAGCTGACGCGCCTCCAACTTGCGCTGTACTGCCTGGGCGATCCGCTCCGGGTAGGCCAGGTCGGTGGTGGACAGATCCCGGAGCATGAAGGGCGTTCCGGTGAGATAGGCTTGGAGGCCGGCGCGCACCTCTTCCTCAACTGCGCTGCGCTGCGATTTCAGCTCGGAACTGGTGCGCCGCTGCACTGCGTCCTGAACCAAACTGCGCAGCCTCGGCCGGATGAAGCGCGCATACCACTCCTCACCCCCATAGTCGTTCACCACCTGCACAACATGGCCCGGGCTTATCCAAAGGACAGCGGTCAGATGGAGAGAGATGGCCAGATCGTCCAAAGTCAAGGCCTCGAACGCTTCGTCGTGTGCGTCCGGGCGGGTATCGATATTGATCACCTTGTTGCGCCAGAACGATATTCCAAAATTCGCCGGGCCGATCTGGGCACCTTTGAAGCCGCCGGCTCCCAGGATGCGGGGCTGTTCGTAGACGTACCCTTCGGAACCGGGAGGTGTATAGGGATTTGTGTAGGAGAACGTGAGGATCGCCACCAACAGGGCGAAGGACAGTTTGGCTGCGAGGACACGGGAGACGAAGCGCTGGAGCCGTCGTTGCGCTACGAGCAGTTCAGGTTCGGGGTAAACGACAACGCTGGCCTCGCGGCGCAGGATCAGCGCGTTCGCTGACCGCTGATACATTGTCGCACCTAGTCGGATATAACTGCGCAGCAGCATTTTGGTAAGCCAAAATTTGACCCGAAAGATCTGGGTGGCGCCACTAACTACGATGTTACTGATTATACCCCTGCGTCGCCGCTCCCGCGGCTCGCGCAGGCGGAGCATCAGCTCATTCAATTGGCCGCGCCTCCGCACGGGCAGTTCGGCATCGTCCATTATTGCCCTCCCTCTCGGCTCGGCACCAGGTCATGGGTTCGGCCTTCCAGAGTCGCGATTTCCACAGAGCGCGACAGCGTTGGCAGCCAGAGCGAGATTATCGACGCGACGGCAAGGAAGCCGGCCGACCAAAGCAGACAGCCACTGATCCCGTCGCTGCGATAAACCCAGCCGGACATCAGCGTCCCGGCCAACCGGCCGCCAGCATTCGCCATATAATAGAATCCGACGTCGGTGGCGGCTTTGTCCCGGTTGCTATAGAGCAGCACCAAATAAGAGTGGATTATTGAGTTGATGGCGAAATACACACCGTATCCCATTAGGCCAAAAACCAGTACCCAGCCCGGATCAAATCCAAGCTCGGTGAGGACTACAATACTGAGTGGGAATACGATAAGCGTGGCCGTCCAAAATGCGACCGCGGCACTACCCATGGAAACAGAAAGTTCTTCGCCCCGGAAAAAACGGGAGACAACAGACTGGGCAAAGCCATAACCAACGATCCACATGGCGAGGAAGAACGCAACAGCGGCATAGCTCCATCCCAGCTCATCTTGCAGAAAGACCGGCAGGCCGATCACAAACCAGACGTCGCGCGAGCCGAACAGGAAAAAGCGTGCCGCGGACAGCACGTTAATCGCTGACCCCCTGAAGAATAGGGTCGAGACTGTCACCTTCTTCTTGGCGCGTCCCAACTGTTTTGGTAAAGTCGGAATGACGATGAAGGTGGCGACCGCCAGGCAGACCGACATGGTCAGCATCGAGAATTGCAGGCCGAAGCCCGTCATCATCAGCCCGCCGAGCAGGAAGCCCAGGCCCTTCATGGCATTCTTGGAGCCGGTGATGATGGAGACCCAGCGGAACAAGACGGTGTCGGCGCCTTCAGGGACGAGGAATTTCAAGCTCGTCTTGGCGCCGACCTTGACCAGATCCTTGGCGACCCCCGACAGCCCTTGCGCGACCATGACATAGGTGACAGTCAGAGTTACATTGCCGGCCGTCATCATTGCCGTGGCCAAGACCTGCACAAAAAGGCCAACGATGAGAATCTTGTCCAGGCCGAAGGTCGCGCCAAGCCAGCCGCCGATGAAGTTGGTGACGATCCCGGCGATCTCATACAGCAGGAACAGCGCGGCGATCTGAAACGGATCGAATCCGAGTTCGTTGAAATGGAGGATCACCAGCATCCGGATGGCGCCATCCGTTAACTCGAATCCCATATACGGGATGGCAAAAGCTGCCGCTCGAATGGCAAACCTCATGTTTGGTTTCCGGCGCTGCGCGCGTGCATTGCTAAGCGGCTGGCTGGACCGCGATATCCATTCGGGCGGCCCCCAGACCAGATTGGGCACGCGACCCGTTGATGACAGTGACCAGGTTACCAACGTTGTTGAACAGCAGAGACGAGCCGAGGCCGAACACCCCGAACATTGCACCGGCGATACAGACCGTGTTCGGGACCAGCGTCAATGCGACGCTCCGTTTCACGTTGCTCGCAAGATTGGCGGAGATACGGTCGAGCAACGGGAATTTAGCGAGATTTCCGTCCAGAAACACGACATCGGCCACGTCCGTTGCGACATCGGACGCGCCCCGTAACGAAATTGAATAGTTAGCCTGTGCCAAGCCGGCGGTGTCGTTGACGCCATCGCCGAACATGGCCACGCGAAGGCCGCGCGATTGCATATTTCGCACATATTCCGCCTTTTGCTGGGGCAACATCGCGGCCTGATAGTGGTCGATCCCGAGTTGCCGGGCGAGCATGCGCACCGGCGCGTCGTGGTCGCCGGAGAGGAGGTGGATCTCCTCAATACCTTTGGTCTCTCGCAGATAGCGCACCAGCCCTGCCGCTTCCTGGCGCGCGACCGCCGTGAGCTCGATCACGCCGAGAACGGTACGATCGCAGGCGATGAAGATCGCGGTTCCTCCCGCTCGGTGAATTTCCTCGGCGAAAGCTGTTGCGTCGCTCGTCATCTCTACGCCGCTCTGGACGATGAACCGTAGACTGCCGATGGCGAAAACCCGTTGGTCGATCTGCACGCGTACCCCCAATCCGACCTCGTAACCGGACGCCTCGGTCTCGGGCACCGTAAGCCCACGGGCGGCCGCCTCAGTCACGATCGCCTTGGCTATGGGGTGGGAAAACCGGCGCTCGGCTGCCGCTGCGAACACGAGCAGATCGTTCTGCTCATGCTCGCCGGAAAGGGTCAGTATCCGTCCGACGGTCGGAACGTCTTCGGTCAGCGTCCCGGTCTTGTCGAAGACCACGGCGTTCATGTTGCCCAAATCTTCGAGCACCTGGCCCTTCTTGATCAGGATTCCGTTCTTCGCCGCGGCCGATAAGGAAGCGAGCATCGCCAACGGGCCGGCGACACGAATTCCGGTCCCGAAATCGGCATTGATGACGGCGAGCATGGGTCCGGGGCCGGCGATACCGTAAGCCATTCCGCCGAGTCCGAGAGTGGGAGTCACCATCCGTTCGGCGAACCGTTCGGCGCGGGTTTGCAGCTTGGGTTTATGATCGAGCGCTTCTTCGACGATCTGTACCATGCGGGCAGCGGTTGTGTCCGCGCCTGTCTTCTGGACGACGACGTGCAGGCTGCCCGTGAGCAGCACTGACATCGCGAACACCCGCTCGCCCGCCAGACACTCGATCGCGGCGTGTTCCCCAGTCAGCGACGAGCGGTCGAGACTCGCTTCGCCGCAAAGAATCTCGCCGTCGACGGGGATTTGCTCTCCGGCATGAACCACGATGACGTCGCCGACCTGCAGTTCGGTGACGGTCCGGTCGAACTCGACGCCATCCTCCAGCCGCCACGCATGCCGTGCCTGCCTGCCGAAGAGTTCCGTCAGGTTTCGCCGCTGTGTGAGCGACGACGACGCCAGCAAAGCTTCGCTGAGGTCCACAGCCCAGATCAGGAAGCCGGCCGCCAGCACCTTCTTGTAGGCCAGCGCCACGGTTATGACGGTGGCGTCGAGCACATCGACCCGCAATCGCCGCTCGACGGCCAGAGAGCGCGCGGCGCTGATCACGATGTGCGAACCAGCGAGCGCCGTCGCCGCCGTCGCCAGTGGGCGCAGGACTGGTAGGAGCAGTGAACCGGCCGAGAGGCCGAGAGCGACGCTGGACATCATCAAGCGCACCGTCGTCGCCTCGACCGCAGGCGCGATTGGGACGCTGGTCTCCTCGCTTTCGTCGACGGCCTGGAGAATAGCCTCCGTCAATTGTCGGATGATCTCTCGACCCGTCAGGAGGCCGGCCGCGTACTCGATGAGAACGGTGCCGGTGATCCGGCTGATCTTGAACCAGTTCGCGCCGTCGAGCCGCGTCAGCCGCCGTTCGATCGCATTGAAGAACGAGATATGCGCTGCGATCATCGGGTGGTGGAGGCGAATGCGACCCGGCACATGGCTACGAACCGTCCACCCGTCCCCCATTCCAGATTCGCTTGAGGCTCGAACCGAGGCAGCGGGCTGGAATAATGGCGGGGCGACGACGACGAGAGCTTGGCCGTTCCGAACCTCATTTACCGGCAGGCAGGGACCCGCCGTCACCCGGGAGCTAATCATCGCGGTTCAATCCATCTCTGTTGTCATGCACTCGACGTCGAACCTCAAGTCGAGTTCCTGCGCCAGTTGGGCGCGGAAATTCTTTGGCGATGGGGTTCGGGGCCCACGCTCGATCTCCGTTGTCTCGCTCGCGATGATCATCCGCGCTGTCCCAGCCGACGAGCACCGGTATAATCGGAACAGTTCGGGGCAAGCTCCATGATCGCCCAGTGCGGTCCTCCGACGCGGACGCCGCCGGGATAGCGCGTCGAGACCGAATGGCGATCACCCCCCACCTCGACCCCCTTCGGTGAAATTGTCTCCGGCAATGACAGCCGAGTTCGACGACAACCGGATCGATGGATTGCCGGAGAGGACCGCTTCCTGCATCGTCGCGACGCCGTAGCGGCGACGATAGGCGTTGGTCAAAAGCAGTGTGGAGGGGACCGCGTCGGTCGCACTTCCGGCGGACCGGAACGCGTCCGTCAGGCCGATCTGCCAGCCCAGGAATAGCAGCAGAAAGAGATCGCGCTCACCGCCGGATATACCCAGCGCCTGAGCGAGCGGATCGGCGAAAACGATGAGTTCGCCGGGAATGCCTGGAATTGCGTAACCAAGTACGAAGACGACCGGAAGGCAAGCGAGAAACGCGGCGAGCGGCAGCGGATGGCCGATCGTCGCGCAGACCGCGGGCACGAGCACCAGTGAACAGATCAGGCTCCCGTTCAAGTTCAGCGTCGCAGCGAGACCGACGGTCAGGTCGCGAAGGGCGTCCGGAATGCCTCGGCCGTACCGGCGCAGCGTTGCGAGGTTGGTCGGAATCGCCAGAGATTCGGCTCCCGTGCTCCAAATCAGCGGATAGACTCGCAACAGGTAGCCCTGTAGGTAGCCCCGAATCGTGAAGCCGGGAATGCGGAGCCGAGCCCAGGCGACCAAGGTCCCGTGCAGGGCGAGACAGAGCCCCGCAGTCAGAGCGCTGACGGCGAGATAGGCCGACATCAGGCCGCTAGCCGTACTGGTCTCGAACTGGAACCATCCAAACACCAATGGCTGCAGCGCGGCGTCGCCGATCTGACGCGAAGAAGTCAACAAGATATCCGGCAACGAGATGATGTAGACGCCGACCAGAAAACCGAAGGGCGCGGTCAGCCGCGTCAGGAAATTTCCCGCAGCCTCGATCGCATCGGGCAGGCGGAGGAAACGATCGACCCACGGTCCGTCGAGATTCCGCAACAAGTACGCGCATAAACAAGCCAGACCAAATGTGGCCAGGTACCGATTCTCAGCCAACGACAGAAGAAATTCGCGATTGATCGGTGTAGAGGTCGCAGGGGACGGCCCCGTTCCCAGCGGCAGTCCGTAAATCAAGGCAATGACGAGCGCCGCTACGACACAGACGCAGAGGCGGAGCAGCGAGAACCACGCTACGGCGAATACTGAAAACCGCTGCAGTTCTGCTCGTTCATGGCGCAACAGCCTCAGGATGGACGGGCCGAGGATGGAAAACACCAGGACCGGCGCGGCGAGTTCGTAATACCCGACGAGTTTCTGAGCAGCGGCGCCAATGACTGTACCGACCTCGAATTGAGCCCCGACCACGAGCCCGAGGACGATGCCACATATCGCCTGGATGGATGCCCATGCCATGGTATGTCCCTAGACCCGTAAAGCAACGATCAGGTGCGACGCCGAAGCCGCCGGAGCGGCGAATCATCTGAAAATCGACGTGTACATGCTATGCCTTTGTTGCCGAATTGGTGGTTCCGCCACCGGCTGGAGTTGTAGCCCCTCCTGCATCGTGGGATAATTCGGCCTTCGCCTCCGCAGCGATATCGTCCAACCCTTCCTTCGCGGTCACGACAGCCTTCTGTACCGTACCACCCATCGTCAGTGCCGCCTTGATCACCGACTTTGCCGCACCGCGTACCATCGAACCCGTAGGTTGAACGGACCGTCCAACGAGCGGTCCGACCAATGTTCCGTATAAAAAGAAGGCGCCCTTGGACATGAGCACGCGACCTAAGCTAGCAATCATGACGCACTCACCTCGATAGGATAAAGGAATCCTGCTGATCCGGACCGTCCGAAACGATTCCGCACGCCGATAGGGCAAGCGCCTGCCCCGAGTCGTAGGCCTAAGGCGCATGTCTGATCGGGTGGCCCGAAATCAGATCTGTTCAACCGATTTCGTGGGGCCGATCAGATCGGTAACACCGCGCTCGAGGCCGCTCGACATCCCGGATGCCAAACCGATCATGCCTTCGGATATTGCTGCGATCGGAATACCGAGAATACCGCCGATCAACCCGCCTTTCTCCTGGCCACGGTCGAAACCCTGGCGCAACCCCTGGATGATACCCGAGATCAGCCCGGCAACGCCGCCGATCACCATCCCGCCGGCATCATCAGCGACCGACAACAGATCCGCGCCTACCGATACGGCGACGCGACGGCCTTCCTCAAACCTCGTCTCAACGGCAGGAGCTTCATCAGCACCCACCGCGTCCTGCTCCGTGTCGACACTCATTTACTATCTCCTACATTCCTAGGAACATCGTTGCATATCCCGCCAAGTGGGGCAAGGGTTGATTCAGATGCCGCGAGAACAGTGTCGCGAACGGGCATTTCCGTCGCCCTCGTATGCCAACGGCCGGAGTGGTAGCGACGATGGTATCAACGGAAAATCGCGTGATTTGCCCGTCCGCAATCAGGCTCTAGGCGGTTCACATGGCGTGAAACATTTGGTCATGCTGCCCGACGCACCCACTCCCAGGTCGCGCGGCTTCTCTGGCACGGTCAACGAGCGAAGCGTTCCCGGCTGCATCTGCCGTCACTCATCCAGCCCGGGCACCCCATGGCCCCGTGGTGCATCGCCATCCTGGGCCTCACGTCGTCGCCGGTCGATCTCGAGCGAGGTCACATCGCCGCGAGCACATCACGGCAGCGTTCAGATGGAGAACCTACCCACGGTTACGGTTCACTCGGGCTTCGTCCAGTCGGCTCGACAACCCTCGCTGGAGCTACGGATTTGCCAAATACGAGTCTGAGATGCAGACGATGAAAAAACGAATCGTGAACTCGCCGATCTGTTCTGATGCAAGATGCGGCGCCTCGATGCCAGCGGCTTCATCGGCCCCTCTGCCCCGCGCCGCAGTTCGCACGGCTCGACCGCTGGAGCCGAGTTGCTCGGTGGAGGCGTCGCCCCTGGCTTCGGGGAGATGAGCTGTGGCCAGGATCAAGTTCCCCAGGCACAAACGCTATCGTCGTGGGCATGGTCGCGGCGGGTTTGGCCCCCGCCGACCGCCGCCGTGCCATACTGACAGGCATTGTCATCGCAACCGGTCTGCGCATCGTCTTCGCCGTTGTGGCTTCGGCCTTTCTTACGATCATCGGGCTGACACTCGCCGGCGGGGTGCTGTTGCTCTGGGTCGCCTGGAAGACATTGCGGGAAATTCTGGGCGGGGGGACGGCAGCCTTTGCCGCTCGGACGGCGGCAGCGGCCGGGTCGCCGCGCGGACCGCGCAAGACCATGGGACAGGCATTGCTGCAGATCGTCGTAGCGGATGTCTCGATGTCGCTCGACAATGTCCTCGCCGTGGCCGGAACCGCACGACTCCATGTCTGGGTGCTGGTGGCCGGGCTCGCCCTGTCCGTAGCATTGATGGGGGTAGCCGCGACATTCGTCGCCGGGTTGGTCCAGCGCTTCCAGTGGATCGTCTGGATCGGCTTCGGCATCGTTACCTATGTCGCACTTGGCATGATCGTCGATGGGTTCCGCGAGGTGCACTCCCATCTCTCGGTCCTTTAGGACTCGACTGCTTCGTTCCCCGAGCATACAAATTTCTGGGCAAATCCGGAAGGGCCTGGCTGAAGCTATCGCCCACGCCACGTGGATGGATAGAGTCGCGCTGAGTGTGCTTGCCAGGCACACCCATTGGAGGTTTCCCCATGACCGAGACGAACGCGGCCGGCGTGTTCCCGCTCGGCGATCGGACCGTCCGGCGTCTGGGCTACGGGGCCATGCAACTCGCCGGCCCCGGCGTGTTCGGCCCGCCCGAGGATCGGGGCGCTGCCCTCGCCGTGCTGCGCGCCGCCGTGGCGAGCGGCATCGACCATATCGACACCAGCGACTTCTATGGGCCGCACGTCACCAACCAGCTCATTCGCGAGGCGCTCCACCCCTACCCGGAAACGCTGACGATCGTGACCAAGGTCGGGGCGGTGCGCGGCGCCGACGCCTCCTGGATCCCGGCCCGCGCGCCCGCCGACCTCACCCGCGGCGTCCACGACAATCTCCGCAACCTCGCCCTCGATGTTCTCGATGTCGTCAATTTGCGCGTCGGCGGTCCGTTCGGTCCGAGCGAGGGTTCGATCGAAGAGCCGTTCACGGCGCTGGCCGAGCTCCAGCGGCAGGGGCTGATCCGCCATCTCGGCCTCAGCAACGTCACCAAGGCGCAAGTCGAGGAGGGCCGCCGGGTGGCCCCGGTCGTGTGCGTCCAGAACCTTTATAATGTCGCCCGGCGCGGCGATGACGGGCTGATCGACGATCTGGCGGCCGAGGGCATCGCCTATGTCCCGTTCTTCCCGCTGGGCGGGTTCGCCCCGCTCCAGTCTTCGATCCTGTCGGATGTGGCATCCCGGCTCGGCGCCACGCCGATGCAGGTGGCTCTCGCCTGGCTGCTGCACCGTTCGGCCAACATCCTGCTGATCCCCGGCACCTCGTCGCTGGAGCATCTGAGCGAGAATTCGGGCGCTGCCGACCTCGCCCTCTCGGCCGAGACCCTCGCCGAACTGGATGAGGTCGGGCGGGCGTGAGGAAGCGTTACACGCGCCCCTAGCGCCGCGCGAGCGAGTCCGCCACGACCCAGGCGACGCCGGTGAGGGCGAAGTTCAAGGCGTTTTCGCTCCAGACGAAGTGGCTGGAAGGATCGGTCAGCAACATCGGCACATGGACCAGCGGAGTGAAGGCGGCATACATGACGCCGAGCAGGATCGCGGCCGAGCGAGCTCGCACCCGCGCAAGGATCGCGATGCCGGCCGCGATGTGGCCGATTCCGGTCGCATAGGCCCAGAATTCGGGCGAAGGCGGCAGCCATCGAGGGACCAGCGGAGTCGTCAGGTCGATATAGACAAAATGGGCGCCGCCGAACAGCAGCGCACAGACTCCGAAAAGCGTCCGGCCGAGGTGCACCAGACGGGCAGCAAGGGCCGCATCGATCTCGGCGTTGGTGGCGTAGACGATCAGCCCGCCGGCCGCGATCGCGAGTTGCTCGGCGCTGCTGCTGTAGGCACCGTATTCCGCGTAATTTGCCAGCACGACGCGGCCGTTCATCAGGAGAACGACGATCAGCGCATAATAGGCGGCGATTGCCGCGGCGGCCGGGGCTGCGGTCCGACGCCAGGCCACGGCTGCACCGGCGACGAGCAGGAATACGGCGGCGGCACTGGCGAGGCCGGAGCGCAGCGGGAAGTCCTCCGGCACCGGCTGCCCCGAATCGAAATCCGCCCACGCCAGGCTCACCGCGCCCGATGCCATTACGCCCAGCCCCCAGATGCGCCGGCCGAAATAGATCGTCGTCTCTTTCGCCGCCACCCGATTACCCCTCCGTTCGAACCATGCCGACCATATACTGCGCGGTGCCTGTCCGGAATTGATTGAGCTTTCGGCCGTTTTGTGACTAGAACAAAGCATGGACGACCTGTTGCGGCAAATCGAAACCAGGAAGGCGGAGCTCGATCGGCTGCGCCCGTTGACGCTGCCCGCCTTGTCGGGGCTCCAGAAATTTTACGATGTCGAGCTGACCTACAGCTCGAATGCGATCGAGGGGAACAGCCTGACGCTGCGGGAAACCGCCGAGGTCATCGAGCACGGCATCACTGTCGGCGGCAAGACGCTGCGCGACCATCTGGAGGCGGTCGATCATTACGACGCCGTGCAGTGGATGCGCGCGCTGGCCGGACAGTTCACCCCGATCGGCGAGTCGATCGTGCGCGAGCTGCATCGGCGGATCGTGGCGCGCAGCCAGCCGGAAATTGCCGGGATCTATAGCCGGTTGCCGCGGCGGGTCGCCGGATCGCCGGTGATCTTTCCCAATCCCCTGAAAATCCCCGCGCTGATGGCGGCATTCGGGACCTGGCTCGAAAGTGCTGCGGCCGAACCGCCAGGGGCATTCGAGGCCCATTATCGTCTGACTGCGATTCATCCCTTCGGCGACGGCAACGGTCGCACCGCCAGACTGCTGATGAATCTGCTCCTGATCCGCGGGGGCCATCCGCCGCTGGCGATTCGGCCCGAGGACCGCAAGGCGTATCTCGATGGGTTGGAACGCGCATCGCTCGCCGGTGATGAGCAACCGTACCGGAAATTCATGCACGAGCGCCTCGACGCGACCTTGGCGGAATATTTGGCCGCGTTGCGCGATACGCTTCCGCCGCCGAAAGCTGATGCTCCATCCTCGGGGACGGGCGACGGCAACCAGACGCCGTGATGTTGTCGCGATCAGTGCGCCGGTGGAGTGGATCGCCGGTGAAGTCGGTCTCCCGCCGGTTTGGCCGCTCTGGGAAAACGAGGATTCGGCAGAGGAAGAAATCCGGACCCGGCTCCCACGATCCCCGTATTCCTTCTTTCCCTTCACGCTCGAACCGGAAGGAGCCTTCGATCGCGACCATGTCGAGCAAACCGGCGGGCTCGCAGACCGCGAGCCGCGCAACCCGCGGGGATATATCGCAGGCAGACGCCCGCCGTAACGGGTTGCGGGGGCGCTCGAATCGGCATACCCTGGAATGGATCTAAACTAAACAACGAGCCGATAAGGTCAAGTCAGAACTTGAGCTTTGGTCATAAGGTTTCCTGATGATCGAAATCACGCTTCGGCAGCTGCGCTATTTCGGCGCCTTGTCGCGTCACCGGCATTTCGGCCGGGCTGCGGAAGAGTGCGCCATCAGCCAGCCCGCGCTGTCGATGCAGATTCTCGATCTCGAAACGAAGCTCGGCGTCGCTCTGGCCGAGCGGACGCCGCAGGGTGTGCTCCTCACCGCGGACGGTTTGGAGGTCGCTGCGCGCGTACAGACCATCCTGGGCCAGGTCGGCGACCTCGCCGCCTCGTTCGATCGGCGAGGGTCCTTGCTCAGCCGATCGCTCCGCCTCGGCGTCATCCCGTCGATCGCCCCCTATATCCTGCCGGGATTGCTGCCGCATCTGCGCCGGGCCTATCCCGAACTGCGCTTGCAGCTGCGGGAGAGCCTGACCGGACTGCTCCTGACGGAATTGCTCGACGGCGAGCTCGATTTCCTTCTGGTCGCCCTGCCGATCGAGGCGCCCGGCATCGAGACCATGGGCCTGCTCGAAGATTCGTTCTTGCTGGCCGTGCCGCGAGGCTATGCCAGATCACGGGAGCCGGTGACGATCGAGGAGGTCGTCCGGACCGACCGGCTCCTTCTGCTGGAGGACGGGCACTGCCTGCGTGATCAGGCGCTGGCCTCGTGCAACCTGCGGACCAGCGATGTGACCAGCACCTTCGGCGTGTCGAGCATCTCGACCATCGTCCAGATGGTGAGCAACGGCTACGGCGTGACCCTCCTGCCGGAATTATCCTTGGCGCTCGAGACCCGGCACGCCGAGATCGAGACTCTGCGTCTGGCGCCGCCGGAGCCGAAGCGGGTGGTCGGGCTGGCTTGGCGGGCGAGTTCGCCGCACAAGCCGGATATCGCCGCCTTCGGCCGGATGATCCTCGCGAGCCTGGAGGGTGTGAGAGAAGCGAGCTGACGGTCGCGCCCGAGTCGCTCGAATTCGCGGGCGTCCCGGAGCGACCCGTTCCCGCCCGCCGCCCGAGCAGGGTCACCGTTCGTCGTCGCCGCTGCCGGCGAGTTTCCAGCGCACGCCCGAGACCGAGGGCTCCAGGCTCAGACGGCCGGCGATCCGTTCGAGCGCAGCGGCCGCGTCGGGCGATCCGCCGGAGAGTTCGGCGCGGACTTCGACGGTTTCCGCCCGGCTTTCGACATCGATGCTTTCGAGCGCGTGCAAGCTGAGACCGGCTTCTCTGAACCCGTGGAGAAGGAGGGCGCGGACATGGGCCTCGGCCCGGGCGGTGGAAATCACCCGCAAGGTGAATTCGGTCTCGGTTTCGGGGACCATGACCACCGCACCGCGCCGATCGATCCGGCGGACGATCCGGCGCAGGAGCAGGTTGACGAAGATGACGAGCGCGCAGGTCGCGACGGCGGCAACGACCTCGCCGCTTCCGGCACTGGCGCCGACTGCGGCCGAGCACCACAAGGTCGCCGCCGTGTTGAGGCCGCGAATATTGACCCCTTCCTTCATGATCGTGCCGGCGCCGAGGAAGCCCACGCCGGACACGACATAGGCGATGACCTGGATCGTGCCCGTCGAGTTGGCCGAAACGGTTGCCGCCAGATCGACGAAGGAGGCTGCACCCAGGCACACCAGCGTATGGGTGCGCAGTCCCGCGTTGCGCTGCAGCCATTGCCGCTCCAGCCCGATGCAGGTGCCCAGCAACAGGGCCAGCAGCAGATGCGGGATGGTCGGATCGCGCTGAAAATAGTCCGAGACGAACTCGACCAATGGTGCCGCCATGATGCTCCCTCAGCCGGCGCTCGTGCGGTCCGGCGACGGCCCGGGACAGCCTCGTCCCGCGAGCGAAAAAACCATGGCCGATCCGCCGGGCCTCGGCTAGGGTCCGCCGCCATGACCAGCCCTGCACAAGCCCGGCCTGCCCGCCGCGTCCCGGATGCGAGCGATCTCTATTTCCGCATGGCCCTCGTCGCCGTCGCCGCGGTGACCATGTTTCGCCTGTTCTGGCTGGCCGGTCGGCCGATCGATCTCGCGCCCGACGAGGCGCAATACTGGATCTGGGCGCAGCATCTCGACTGGGGATATTACTCCAAGCCGCCGATGGTGGCCTGGATGATCGCGGCCACCACCGCGATGTTCGGCGACAACGAGCTGGCGATCAAGATCGCGGCACCGCTCACCTATATCGGCACCAGCCTGGTGGTCTACGCGATCGCGGCCCGGCTCTATGACCGGCGGGTCGCGGCCTGGTGCGCCATCGCATTCGTGACATTGCCGGGCGTTTCGCTCTCGGCCCTGATCATTTCGACCGATGTGCCGCTGCTGTTCTTCTGGGCGGTCGCGACCTGGGGATTCATCCGGGCGCGCGCGCCGGGGGCCGGCATCGGCTGGTGGCTGCTGGTCGGAGTCGCCTGCGGGCTCGGCACCCTGTCCAAATATTTCATGCCGCTCTGGCTCGCCGCCGGGTTCCTCTATCTGGTGTCGTGGCGTGCGGAGCGGGTCCATCTCGCCCGCTTCGGTCTCGCGATCCTCGCTGCCGTCCTGGTCTATCTCCCCAATATTCTTTGGAATTGCGCGCATGATTTCGCCAGCTACCGCCATACCGGCAGCAACGCCGACATTCACGGCTGGGCGCTGCATCCCTTCTCGTTGCTGGAGTTTCTGGGCGACCAGTTCGCCGTGTTCGGGCCGGTCTTCTTCGCCGTCCTGATCGGAATCGCGATCCAGGCGCTCGGCGGCCGGGTCGACCGGTGCCGTGCGCTGCTGCTGCTGTTCTCGGTGCCCTTGGTCGCGATCTTCTGCGGCGTGGCGCTGCTGTCGCGGGCCAACGCGAACTGGGTCGGGCCGGTCTATGTCACCGGCACGGTGCTGGTGGTCGGCTGGCTTCATGAACGCCACCGCGAGGCTTGGGTGCAGTGGTCGGTCGTGCTCCATGTCGCCATCGCCGTTCTGGCGCTGGGAGCCGGCGACATCGCCCATCTCGCCGGCACCGGCGATCCGTTCTATCGCAGCCGCGACCGGGTCCGCGGCTGGGCCACGCTCGGCCGCGCTCTCAGCGAAATCCGTACCCAGAACCTCGATCTGCCGCTTCTGGGCGACGACCGCGAGCTGATGGCCGAGCTGATCTACTATATGCAGCCGCATCCGTTCGAGATGAAGATCTGGAACCCGGCCGAGCATGTCCGCAACGGCTTCGAAATGGACCAGAGCCTGCCCGACCAGCCGGGCGGGGATTATCTGTGGATCACCGACCGGATCGACCCGACCGAGATGACCGACCGGTTCGATTCCCACGAACAGGTCGCCCATGTCGTGGTCCCGCTGGGGCAGGGCGTGCTGCGCGAGGCCTGGGTCTATGTCTTGCGCGGCTTCAAGGGTTACCCTCGGGCCAGGGCGCCAGCAGACGGCGCCACGACGGCGCCGGAGCCGGCGGGATGATGCCGTCTCCGGGCAGGGCCGGAGCCAAGCCGCCGCGCCGGAACACTCCGCGGACATAGCAGGTGACGAGCACGGCGATCCAGACGCTGCCGATCGTATCGCCGAGATAATGCTGAGCCGCGCCGATCCGGGCGAGGGCGATGAGCGCCACGAACAGGGCATAAGCTGCCGCGTGGCGCGGCCACAGGAAATAGAGGGCGAGGGCCAGGCCGGTCGCATTGGCGACATGGCCGGAGGGGAAGGACCAATGGTCGGAGCGCCAGGCGAGCCCGGTCCAGGCGAAGCTGCCATCGAGTGCCCAGAGCTTGGGCCTGGTCCGCCCGACCAGGATCTTGACGATGTCGGCGGCGAGGCCTGATGAGGCGACCGAGACGAAGACGAAGCCGGCGGCCAGCGCCCGAGACGTGAAGCGCGCGCGCCACGGGGCGAGATGCTGCGTCCGGGCGAGCAGAAAGAGCAGGATCGCAAATCCGCCGGAAAGCAGGAGCCAGCCCCAGCCGAGGCCCAGATCGCTGATCCGGCGGAACCAGGAACCGAGCCGGTCGTCGCCGGCCTGGAAATAGCGGGCGAGCGGGCGGTCGAGCCAGAGGTCGGCAGCGGCGATCGCGGCCAGGCATCCGAGATCGAACATCAGCCAGGGCCACCAGCGGCGTTCGGCGAGCGAGCGGGCCAGGGTTCCGGCGGCCCTGGACAGCGCCAGGGTTGTGCGCCCGAGCACCGGCGGGTCGAGGCCGTGTCCGACGACCACGAAGCGATAGAGCAGCCAGGCGGTGCCGGTCACCAGCAGTGCGGCGAACACCGTGTCGGAGAGGAAATGCCCGCCCTGTGCTATTCGCGCCACTCCTACGAAGCAACCGAAGGCGAGCGCGGCGGCGGCGGCTGGCCAGCGGCGGCGGCGCGTCGCCGGCAGGAAGGCGAAGCCGATCAGGGCGAAGGCCATGGCGGCGTGGCCCGAGACGAAGCTGCAATTGCGGTCGCATTGTCCGGACGGCAGCAGCGCCGGCGTGAAACTCTTGTCGCCGCCGAATTCGACCACCTGGCTCGGTCGCGCCCGGCCCCAATGATCCTTGAGCACGGTGTTGGCGAGCAGCCCGGGGCCGATCGCGAAGCTGAGCAGCAGGAACAGGATCCGCGGGCGATCGAAGGGCCCGAGGCAGCGCCTCGCCAGGATCGCGAAGGCGAGCAGGACGAGCAGCGCGACGATGATCGCCCAGCTGAGGGTCGGCAGCGCGACATAGGCCCAACGGAAGGGCGGCCAGTCATGGAGGTAGAACCCCCCTTCCGGCGACCAGAACAGCCCCGTGAACCAGAGATCCAGTCCGGGGAAGGCGGTGAAGATCCCGGCGGCCAGAAATGCTGCCGCGAGCCAGAGTCGGGCCGCGGTCACGGCCACAATCCGCGCTCGCGCAGCATTTCGCGAATGCGCGAGCCCGCCTCGGCCGTGTCGTCGCGGCGCGAATAGGACCAGTGGTCGAGCCGCCCGGAAAACACCCGGGTCACGCCCGCCGCTGCCATCGCCTCGTGGAAGCGCTCGAATTTGGCCGAGCCGCCGACCAGCTGCAGAATATGGACCGGCTTGCCGGTGGCGCTCGCCTCGGTGATCATCGACACGGAATCGGCGGTGGCGAGAACGTGATCCGCCAGCCCCAGATAGCCGAAATACGGGTTCTCGCCGCTCCCGTCCCAGATCTCGGCCGGGAGACCCGACAAGAGCGCGCGCAGCACCCGCTCGGCAGCCGGCCCGGTCCGGCGCGACGGTGTCACCATCAGACCGGCGCCGCTCTCGGCCAGTACCGCCAGTTCATTGGCGAGGCCGGCCATCTGCTCGGCCGAGAGTTCGTAGGCGCCGCCGCCGCCGACCAGAACGGCAACGCGCGGGTGCGGCAGATGGGCCAGACGCGGCCGCCACAAGGCTGCCGCCTCTGCCAGCTTCGCCGCGGTCACCCGATGGACGGCACCGCGGGTGACCATGATATTGGGGCCGCGGACCTTGTCGTGTTCGGGGATCAGCATCAAGTCGAAATGGCGCGGCGCAATCTTCGGATCCTGGATCTGAACCGCCAGACAATGCCCAGCCGCGGCGTCGCGCACGGCGAGCGCCGGGGCCGCTGCTCGCCCCCCGGCGGCGATCACCAGAACCGGCCAAGGTGGCAGCAGCCGGTCGCCGCCCGGTCCCGGCGCATGACGGGCGCTGAACCACAGAGATGGCGGTATCAACTTCCAGGGATACCGCGTTTCGAGTCGCTTCTCCAAGAAGGGGAGCCCGACTGCTTCGGCCACGCCCATGACCTGGTTGCGCAAACCCACTTTGCCGTCGTGCAGGATCCAGACCGGCGCATTCACGGCATTTCTCCGCCGGAGAGCGGGAAGCGCCGGGCCAACGGGATCGGGTGTATTGCTCCTGGAGGGGTTATTGTAAGATAATTGCTGAAACGGCAGGAGAGGGTGTTTTGACTCGCCGCATCAAACTCGACCGGATCGACAGGCGAATTTTGCGGGACCTGCAAGACGACGGGCGCATGACCAATGTCGATCTGGCCCAGCGTGCCGGGATCTCGGCGCCGCCCTGTCTGCGCCGGGTGCGGGCGTTGGAGGAGGCCGGCTATATCACCGGTTATCACGCCTTCATCGATCCCGAGGCCATGGGCTATGGCGTCACCGTCTTCGCCCATGTCGGGCTGGTCAGTCAGGCCGAAGCCGATCTCAAGGCGTTCGAGGATCTGGTCGTGGCTTGGCCGGAGGTGCGCGAGGCGCATATGTTGACGGGCGAGGCGGATTTTCTGCTCAAGATCGTGGCGGCGGATTGGGACAGTTACCACAAATTCCTGACGACGCGGCTGACTTCCGCGCCCAATGTCAGTCACGTCAAGTCGGCTCTGGCGATCCGCCGCTCCAAATTCGAGCCCGGCGTCCCGATCGACGTCGACCTACCGGACGATCACTGAACTCCCACCGGCCTCGTGCCGGTGCTTCCCCCCGCTCGGCGGCGCCCGACCCTCTGGCGCGACGCGCAAGAGGGTCGGGTACTTTCGGTGTTTCCGGGTCGCCTTCAGTTGGAACTCGGAGCGAACCCCGTGAGCCAGCTCAGATTGGCGGCCAGTTCCCAGTTTGCCGTGCCGCTCTTCCAGCCTGAATCGAGGCTGTTCTGGCTGGCGGTGCAACCGCCGTCGCGCATGTAGCAGTGATCGGCATCATCGGCTTCGGTCTGGGCGTCCTGCACGATGATCCAGCCGCTCCCATTGCTCTGCAGGCAACTGGTCGAGCCGGTGGCGCAGTCGATCCCGGTCAGGCTCTCCATGTTGGTGAACTGCTTGGCCTCGGTGTCGCCGGTGAACTCGTCCTTGTCGCCATTGACCGCGCGCAGCAGGCTGCTCGGCAGCGTGCGATTGCCGTTGGCCTGGCAGGAAG
>Ga0209274_10000118_pt1 | contig 67981 bp, 72 predicted proteins | sample HubBroMetageREF1_FD_188343 | JGI IMG/M metagenome (GOLD analysis project Ga0209274, IMG submission 188343) | Reference soil microbial communities from the Hubbard Brook experimental Forest, New Hampshire, USA - Hubbard Brook CCASE Soil... | ecosystem: Environmental > Terrestrial > Soil >...
GCGAACTGAAGCCGCTCACCGGTCGCGGCCGGTATGTATTTTCCAGCGGACGCAGCAGCCAACGGCCGATGAGCGACATGGCCATCCTCGCCGCCATGCGCCGCATGGGCATCGCCAAGGACGAAATGAGCGGCCACGGATTTCGCGCCATGGCGCGCACCATCCTCGACGAGGTGCTGGGCTTCCGGCCGGATTTCATCGAACACCAGCTCGCGCACGCAGTGCGCGATCCGAACGGACGTGCCTACAACCGGACGGCGCATCTGGTGGAGCGCCGGAAAATGATGCAGGCCTGGGCGGATTACCTGGATAAGCTCAAGAACGGCGCCGACGTGATTCCCATTCTCAAGGCAGGCTGACGCCGGTGTGCTCCGAATCCCAAATTCCGGGAACCCAGCAGAAAAGCGACGTGGCTTTCGGACAGCTGCGGCGTATCCTATTTGTGTACTGGAAAACGAGGCTCTGATCATGGAAACGAAGTTGCAGCAATTGACCGTGGACGAGCGCATCAAGCTTGTCGAGGATCTGTGGGACAGCATTGCGGCTGACCAGGGTGCACTTCCGATTACTGCCGATCAGAAAATCGAACTCGACCGCCGCCTCAACGCATACGCCGTTGACAAGAATCGTGGACGACCGGCGACGGACGCCGTTCGCGACATTCGCCGCCGGCTGTGACCGTCGATGTCCGGCTCCGTCCGGAAGCCGAGCAGGACCTGTCTGAGTCGGCCCGATGGTATGAAGATCAGCGGCCGGGTTTAGGCCAAGAATTCCTCGATGAAGCTTTGGCGACATTTGCTGCAATCGCCGACAGACCACTCGCCAGCGCTGCGGTTTACGGGTCATTACGTCGCGCGCTTTTGCACCGATTTCCCTTTGGCGTCTTTTACCTCGTTGACGACGACGGGGCGGTGGTGATCGGCGTCATTCATGGCAGCCGCCATCCGCGCCGGTGGAAGAGCCGGCTGTAGGCCAATTTGCGATTTCAATCTGCGCCACGCTGGTCACGACGGCTCGTTTCAATTTGAGTCGCCAACCAGCCTCGCACTTCGCTCTCCAACCATCCCACGGCCCGGTCGCCCAACTTGATGCGCTGCGGGAACCGTCCTTCCGCCTGCATCTGGTAGATCATTGACCGACCGAGCCCAGTGAGCTGGGAGACCTGTCTCAGCCTTAACGCCCGTTCATTGGGGTCACGCAGGGGCTTTACTGGAGGTCCCAGGTTTAGCGCAAATTGATTTTTCGACGTGCTTTTCATGGCTGTAACCTCGAAGCCCTACCGGGTCCGCTCTGGGTCGTTGGGATAGCGGCGCTCGGGACCGTCCCGTTGGATCTGATGCTGCTTTTCCGTGAACCGGATGAATTGCACCGCCAATCTTTGCCGGTCCGTGAGGACGGGCGGCAGATGGCCTGCGAAGTAACGGACGTCACCCGCAAGGATCATCTCCCCCTGCGCATCCAACACCTCTGCGGCCTTCATCCAGGTTGATACCAGCGATTTGCGAGTCTCAATCAACCTTTCGCGCGCCGGATCTGCGACCGTCTTGGAACGTGTCAGCTCCTGAGCGATCCCGATCACTCGATCACGCAGTGCAGTGGACTTCCCGTATCGCTGCGCTTTGAAAATCTCGTTTCGGGTTTTTTTCTTGTTCTCGCCTCTAATGGCCCGCGGCGTGGCGTTGGCCGCAATACCCTGTTCGCGCATCAACCGGGCGAAGTCTTCGCGCCAATCTCGCAGGAGCTGCTTGTCGATGTGCAGCCGCCGGCCGAGTTCGTTCTCAGCCTTCACGACCAGATGCACGTGCGGGTGCTTCTGGTCGGTGTGCAGAACCATGGCGTAGCGATGTTGCGCAAATTTCTGGCGGGCGAATTTCCGCGCGGCGGCCAACACCATGTCTGGGTGCGTCGGCGCCGGCATGGAAAGCACGATGTTGTGCACGAGTTTTGTGGTTCGTCGCGCGGGACCGCCGTCCACCTGCCGCCGGTATTGGCCGGCGATGAGTTCCAAATGCCAGTCATCGAGCAGCCGCTTTTGTTCATCCGGGCGTCCAATGCGCTCCCCCTCGTCGGTCTCGATCTCCAGGGCTCCGCGGCGGCTGATGTACGCGAAGTGAGCCGCCACCGCACCCCTTCTGGTTCCTCCGCCGGTCACTTTCACCATGACCTCAGGCGTGCGCCTGACCGTGCGAGAGATTTGGTCAACCTGCGCGGGGCTGAATCGAATGGGCATTTGCGGCGCTGCACGACCGTAACTAACCACCTCGAAGAGTCGCGGTCCATCCGCGGGGAAGCCAACAACTCGTCTAGTCAATGCGGCTCTCCCAGGTGACCAGCGCCGCTTGGGCGAATTCATGCATACGCCGCTCTAGGTCCGCTACGAGAGCCCGAGAACGGCTGATCTCTTGCTGTAGATCCCGCGGCAGGACACCCGCCTGTGCGGCTTCCCGAGCCGTCCGCGCCAAGATTCGGCCGAAGGCAGCCAAGACCGACACGGCCGCCTTGAACGCCGCAAGCTCATGGGTTGCCAGCGGTGGGTCGGCGGCCAAATGACCCCGGACCAGGGCGGCGATGTAGGCTGAGTCCTTCATGCGGCGCTCAGCCGCTCGGTGCCGGATGGCGAGCCGGTCCCCCGGCCGCAGACGGATCGTGATCCGGTCCAGGGCGGGACCGCTGCTCGATGGGCTGGGCGGCAAGTCGGGCGCTTGGGAATCGAGCAATGCACGAATAGCGATCAGGGCCAGCGTCGATTCCGATACTTGCCGCTGGGCGGCGACCGCGGCGAACAGGCGCTTCTCCTGCGGCGTCGGACGCGCCGTGATCGACGGGGCCGTCGCTTTCGAGGCGCCGTCGTTTACTGCTCGCCAACCTGTGTTGCTGCAAATCGCGGACACTTCGCTATCCTGCCATCACTCCAATACCGACCCGACAACAGACCTCGATCCAAAATTTCTGCTCATTTCGGATCCGCCGATACGGACCTATACATTGCGCGAATTACTCAGCGTTTGTGGGGAGGGTTTCGCGGTATTTTCGGCGGAACTCTCCCCGAGTCAGTGCAACGCTAAGGTCTGTTCGATCGAATACACCGCCCGATCCTTAAATGTCCTAAGGTTCACTTGCGGGATGACTATGAGCGGCAGGCTGGATTCTAGGAAGGCCATGATTCGTACGAATTCACCTACGATTGGCTGCCCCCATTGGCGTCGCGGAAAATCCGATTCAGTCGCGTGCTTAGGGGAATGCAACGCCAGGTCAGCAGAATCCTAGGGGGGGTCGGCTGCTTTGACTCATTCGACCGCCAGAAATGAGCGCCTGTAACCTAACCTGTAATTCAGGACGCGCAGTAGACTCATCCGATACGGGGCCAAGGCAGATGCCGGAACTTTCCCAAGAATGACCCGAAATGGGGAAGTTTTGCCGGGATTTCTTTTGCACGCTAGCGCGTCATTGCGTGATCCTCATCACGCGAGAAAGGCCTCCTTCAGTCGATGATGGGGTTTGGGATTTCCAAGGCTAGGACTTTCGGAGAACAGGATGTTCAGTCGCAACTCATACGCTATAGCAAGCCTCGCGCTCGCCGTCGTCGCAATTGCTTCCTGCGGGAAGAGCGGCCCAGCCGTTACGGCCGCTGGCTCCGCCGCGGCCTCTTCGTCCGCTCAGCCGGACATTCAGCTTGCAAGAAAAAATGATTTAACCAGCGACCCCTCGCTAGAACACGTGGCGGCCGCCGTTGCGCTTCCGGAGGGCGGCCTCCTCGCCCTCGCGAACCGGGGAGGCGCCGGTTCATTCATTTATAAGTTCTCAAGTTCTGGCGCCTTAACGTGGCGTAAGGAGGTGTCGGCTTTACTTGCAACTGCTGTGGGTATTTCTTCCGACGGAACGTACTGGGTCGCCGGTGTCGTTCGAGACACAAGTCAGCCAGGGAGCCAGCGCCTCACCGACTTCGCACAGCGGGTCAGCCCGGAAGGTGAGGTATCCCAGCCCACTTTGCTTTCTGGCCCGACCGATGCGCGATTATTCCATTGCGCAACCGAGCACGACGATAAATTCATCCAGCTCTCCACGGTGGATACGCTCGACGAATATTTTCGAATGGAAGTACCTGCGGTATCCGTGACCAATAGTTCGGGCACACGTCTTTGGGAAACGCTAATCCCTGTCGATCAAGGTCACCATCTCGAAGCCACCCCACAACAACTCTCGTACTGCGCGGGAATATTCGTGGTAGGCGATGACAGAATTCTCGCTGCGCAGAGGATTCAAGTTCTGCCCGATGTCAATACCAAGGAAGAGATACTCAAAGAGTTCGCGAGCGGCATTCATTTGCGGCCCGGTACATTGTTAGTTGCGCTCGACATGACGGGCAAGGAAGCAGCTCGGATCCGTCGCGACAACGCCATCGGCGCACTTCTCGTGCCCACCGCAACCGGGGCAGTTCTTTTCGAGACCTCTTACAAAAAACCAGGGCTGTCCGATTTTCCGGGCGTGGTCGATCAACAAATGCGCATGTTTGCGTATGACCCCAATCTGAAAGAAACAAGAACACCGATCCTGATTGATGATTCGTTGCTCGACGTCATCGCCACCGCATATTCCACGCCGGAAGGGGGATTCCTATTCGCAGCTTGCTCCGGCAAGCTCGGCAATATTTTTGTCCGCTATGTATCTTCCGAAGGCGTTATCTCACCGAAGCGAGCATTTCCGGAACTCGGGCCATGCGCAGAGGGTTTCTACAAATTCGCGGCGGGTGAGCATTCAAATGAAGTTCTGTTATTGGTGCAGACGCCAAATCAGGGCAATCGCCTCCTGACTTTGAAGTATTCGAATTGATCCTGGCGTCGATCATGGATAAACCTCGTTCTCGCCGACGGCTTGTCATAGCCATCAACGTTGGGTTTGGCTTGATCGCTGTCGGCATTCTAGTCGGTGTGACAAAGTATTTGCTGGTCCTTGTTGGCCTCTGGGCTATGGGTGCATCACGCATTTCTGCGGTCGCGGCTGCACTTGCCGGATACGAGGTCATTTTCGTGCTCTCGCTTGTGATGTGCGTGCGCGCCAAATCGGACGACAGCGACTTCACAAAGAGAGTCATCTGGGCTCTCGCTCCGTTGGTAGGGATCTTGTGGATCATCGTCTCTGCTTCTTATTTATTTGGAATCTGCAATTTCAGTCCATTTAAGTGCGTTGCTCCCGTCCTTCATTGGACGACACCCTCCCCGATCGATAGCACTGATTCAGCCAAACAACCAGCCGCTGTTCTTGCGATTCCGCGAAGGGGCGATCCGATGTCCAACGGCATTGACGCGAATGGGCAGCCGGTGAAAACCTTTAGTGGCTCCGAGGGAGAGATCGCTAGGAATCGGATAATCGATATTCACGCATGCGTAAACAAGCAGCTAAAGGCGTGGTTTAATGATGACGATCTAGATCATCGTCCGGAGGCGCAGCGAAAAAGGACATTTGAGCTTTCTAATGCCTGCGCCGCTTGGCTTGACGGCAAGGGGCCAATGCCCGGAATACCCAACGTCAATTCATCAGCATCGGTTGGGAGCGACAGCAGTCCAACAACAGGTCCGAGTCCCGCGCATCCACAGATCTTCCGATGTCCGGGTCCAGGCGGTACCACCGTTTTCACGGATATCCCATGCCCCTCCAAGGCGACGAATTAGGAGATTACGATGAACCTAATCAGAAGGCTGTTCCGCGGTGAGGTAGTCCTGCCCAGAGCATTTTGGCTTTTTGGTGCGCTAGGAACTGCCGCGATCATTTTCCTCTTTTACGCTTGGGACGTCGTCCAGCTGGTGCTGGTTGTAGTCCGACCACCAGAAAACTTTCATAGAAATTTGTACGTTTCAACGGCAATGCAAGTCCTGGCGACGGCTGCATTTATTGCGATCGTCCCAATCGCGATTTGGCGAAGCGCCCGCAACTATGAAGGGCGCCGGTCATGGGCGGTGCTCGCAAAGCTCGGCGTCATAGTGTTCGCCCTGATCTTATTTATGAATTCAGCGGCAAGGGTCTATCTCAGCGCGATCGTTGCGCTGGGCGACGATGCCAAAGACATCGCGGATCCCAAGCGCAATAGCATGAACGCGCCGCGTTCCCTGAAACGAGATGCCAGGTTTCCTTACACCGGCTTTTGGCAGGTCAAATGCGACCCCAATGACATTGGCATAACCATTGAGGGCGAAACGCGCCTGTTCAAGAAGCCGTACAGGCTCGAATTTTGCGGAGAGCAGGGATGCATGCTGCGTAGTTACGGCCGGATCTTGGGCGATCCTGAGTTTCGCATCATCGATACAGACACCATCGAATTTGAGGCGTCACGCGCACTAGTCACCCCCACGATTTATCATCGATGCGGGTGATGAGCAGCCGAAAACTATCGACTGTTCGTTTGGCGAATGCGAAGGCAGTTTTACATTGGATATTAAGGGCAGTCAGACTTTCCCATAAATAACCGATCATGGGCGTGTTGGCCGTCAGGGACGGCGAATGACTCTAGCGAAGCGTGCAAATCGCGCTGGTATGGTGATCCCGCCGTAAGAAAACACGGAGCTGACTAGGCTCGATATCCCCGGTCACCCGATCAGGCTCGTGACCTATGTACGTATCAAAGTAGGTTACACCGTGATAGCGGAATAGGCTGTATGAGCGGCCGTACGCGGGGAAATCATGAATCGACGTCTTGGCCTGGCTGAAGATGTCGATTTTTTCGGCTGTAGCGAGGTTGTTACTCCCAAATATCTCCAGAGTCTTTTTCGGATCCACGGTTCGGTTGTCGGCGGCTAAGATCACAGCCAACTGAAATCCCGTATCTAAACCGGCCGGCCCCCCCGAGTTGAGCCCGCAGTGAGGCTCTTTTGGACTATCGAGATTCCAGACCAACACATTATCAGGGTGCCCATCATTGTCGGCGTCGATTGGTGGTTGATACTGCCACGTCGATAAATTGAATCTCTCGGGGATGCCGGTGTCCGATATCTCATTGACTTCCTTCGTAGTCAGGTAGACGCGATTCAATTTGTCGAATCCTGGAACCTGAGTACTCTCTGGCCGACCGCAATAAGAGGGCGCTCCGAACTCGGTACGGTTTAACCTCTGCAGGTACGCTTCGCAAACCGGAACTCCGTTCCCTTGAAGTAACTTGAACCGCTCGTGTCCTTCTGCGGCATCGGGTCCTCCGAATACGGTCGGTTTCTCGTCGGCGCTTACGGGTCGCCAAGATTCGAGTGACTTCGCCTGGGTCCATCCGGTCGTGATCGTTTTCTCGCCAATGTATTGAATGTATGCAAAATCGCCGCAGGTCTTGGCCACTGCGACAATGTCGCCGGAAATTACAAATCGCGCTTTGCACTGGTTGGTCTCCCCAGGCTGGCACCTTGCGCCATAATGACTGAAAATGTACGCCCTATCTTCCGGACCGCCTTTGACGCGTTTATAAGTCAGGGGCTGAATCCCATCAAAAATTACTGGCGCGTCTACGCATTCGTCGGCATGTGTAGCACGAATTCCAAGACAATTAACCAGGGTTGCCCCGATCAAGACCGCTGACATCAATGTGTGGCGCAACGTTCCTCCTTGTAGTCGAGAGTGAGGTTCCCTCCTGCTCCTATCAGGAAAACAACAGTGGACCATATAGTGGTCCATGTTGCACCGCCCTCGCCCGCCCTAGCCTTCCCCGGCACTCTGCCCCCAGATCGGTCCCCCGCCCGTCTTTGGTAACCTGTAAGCCATCACGACGCGAGGCAAGGGGAAATCATGAGAGATAGAGAATGGACGGGCGACAAGGAAATTGACGCCATGCTGAACGATCATACCGCGAATACGGGCGAGATGGCCAAAGCCAGCCGCATTATGCAGCATCGAACCATCGAAGCTATGGACGGTTTGCACGATGGACTCAAGGGCGTCATGCAGACCATTCAACGAGCCGCCGGTCTCGTCGTGCAGAAGGCTGACGACGTTGCGAACCTAGCCGTGCAAAAGGCCGACGAGGTTGCAAAGAAGATGGATGACTTTGCGTCGAAGGTGGACGACTTCGCGAAGAACGTGAGCGACGTTGGAAAGAAAGTGGAAGACGCGAGCACCGTACAGACGGCGCAGCAACGAAAGTTAGTTGCGTTGACGGTTGTAATCATGTTTGCAACCGTTTTGTATGTGGCGGTCAACATCTTCGCTGCGTTGGAGATGCGCCAAGCCAACGACATTCAGCGCGGCATGGTAGCGGCGACGAACAGGGCTGCGGACGCAGCAATTGCTGCCAACGCAATTCAGCGCGACATGGTCACGGCAACGAACAAGGCAGCGCAGGCGGCAATTGCTGCCAACGAGATCCAGCGTCAGGCGCTAGAGAATCCTCGCGTCGCAACAAAGCCCAATCAGAAGTAGATCGTAGCTGCTGACCTGGCGTCAGCCCTCCCCCACTGAACCCGGCCCATCTGGCCGTGTGCCCAAGCGGGCTGCGCGAACGGGCGCGCGGCTCCCGCGTTTTTGATAACCTGTAGCCGTGACGGACCACCGCGAGGCTCAGGGAATCATGAGACCATGAGAGAACTCATACATCTCCTGGAAACAAATGCGAACGTGGCTAACGCACTCAGCGCCGTTGCCAGCGCATCTGTCGCCTTATTGGCGCTATTCGTCTCCGTGGTATCAGTCGCGATCTCCCTCTGGACACTCCGCGTTCAACGTCGCCATAACATTCTTTCGGTGCGTCCGTTGCCGGAGATTACCCATGTCGACTACGAGGACAGCCTATGCGTAAAAATTCGTAACAATGGGTCGGGGCCGATGATAATCAAATCGCTCGACGTATCGAATGGAACTGAGTCGCGATCTAGTCTAATCGAATGGATGCCCACACTTCCGAACAGTCGCCCGTGGAGTCATTTCTCGCATACGCTGGAGAATCGAAGCCTATTGGCCGGAGGCCAGATTAATCTGCTTGAACTAACGAAATACGACGCGGGTATAGACGCCGCCTACCTCGACCAGAGCTTCGCGCAAGGTCGCGACGCCACTCGTGCCGCATTGAGCGCGCTTACAGTTTCAGTCAACTTCACGGATGTTTACAACTCGGCGCTACCTGTCTACTCGAAAAAGTTGGATTGGTTCGGGAGGCATAACACGTAGCTCCTCAATCGAGACTGTCCACCCGGCGCGCACTTAAGTCACCTTAGCCGTTGTGCGGAGCGATCCAGCCGCAGCGCAGGCACCCAGGGACACCCTCGTGTTCATCGTCGGGCGACCTCAACCGCAGGCCGATCCTGTAAGAGCCGCACTCGGGACACTGATCAGGAACGCCTCGCCTGTGTCGGAATACAGCAGTACCGAACGTACTGAGAACGTGCTGCGTGATCTCGATTGCCAGCGCGGCGTCCGCTTGCGTCGCGCCGCTAGCGTGCGTAAGCCAACCGACCAACTGCCAACCCGACTTCGAAACCGTCTTCAAATACTTCCGCACATATTCGGCACTCTGTCCGTGCGCGACGTGATCGGCTATCAATTCGCACCATGCGATGACATCAGAGCGCTTCGGCGTTTCGTTTCCCGGCTTCACCATCTCAGGATCAGCAACCGATTTGACCATTGCAATCAAGCACTCTCGACATCGCATGCCGACAGACTGAAACTCCTCGGCTTCGTCAGCCTCTTGTAGCGCCTCCGCTGCTTGCTCCCAGCGACGCCACGCGGGAAGTAAAATTGCCTGCTCCGCTTCGGGCACTCCCGACTCCGGTTGGGACATCATTCTCGTGGTAACGCCGACGTGAAACGAGATGGTGTAATCGAGACTAGGGAATAGCTTCTGCGGATATAGATTCGTCGGCTGTGTGATGACCCACCAGCGCTCCTTGTCAGTCCGAACATCCCAGCCCTCAAGCTTGCGGCCCATGACGAACTCGGTGGTCACACGCTCGGCGTGCGTCACTTTTGTGTCAGGCGCTTGCCACTCGACGTATTCGCGAATTGCTTTCTCGGCGAGCCGGTCGCGCTTGAACATCAAATTCGGCAGTGCGGTGTCGGGTATCTCAGGCGGTATCGTGCACTCCGTTGTGATACGTGGGCGTCTTGGTGCGCGCTTTTTCTTTGCAGCCATTAGTAACACCTCCCTGTTTTAGCCAATGCTTGAATTGTAGCGCGCCCACAAGCAACTCACCTTCGATTCCATTTAGCGCCACCAGCACATCACTTTCATCCTGCCCCCACGTAGCACCTGCTGCGCACCGCAAGCATCGACCAACGGTGCATCACTTGTTTCACCGCCGACGTAATGTAGTCGTACACTCGGGACCGAGACGGTTCATCGTCGAATCACTGCGAACACCGCAAGCGGTTCCTCGGCGTTCAGAGCAACGATCAAATGGGGGCCTCAAACATGCAAGCAATTCGTGCCGCGTTATGCGGTCTAGCGCGCAGTATCGTCGTACGGCTGAGGAGAATAGTGGACCGATGCTGCCTAGAACGGCCTACCGCGCAGCACGCATCGAGAGTCAGCTTCCATGCGGGCAGCATTCTGCTTACAGCCTTCAGGGCACGCAACCGCGCGGTTAAGGAAATGACAGATCGGAACGCAGCTGGCCAGACAGGTGTGCTGACCGCCGACGCAATCGTGGCGATTGTCATCGCAGCTGCTGCCACGGAGGCGTTCATCAACGAACTGGCGGAGAACATCGGACAATATCGACAGAATGCCTGGGATTGGGCACCAGATGCGATCACGTCCGACATGTCAGCGGCGGCAGACGCAATATTTGATTTGGAATTCATACACAGATCGGTGACGGAGAAATACGCTGCTGCCTCGGCAAAGCTAGGTAAGCGCTTTGATAAGGGGGGTAATCCATACCAAGACTTTGTTCGGCTGATGGAGCTACGCAACGCCATAATGCACATCAAACCGGTGAGACCTAGCGAGGCCCATTCTGGGGAAGCAATAACAGACGAATTGGCACGTCAAAAGCGCGCGATGCCGCGTGAAGTGATTGGGCTTCCGTGGTTTGACCGCCTCCAGACGCCCGAGACAGCACGTTGGGCATGCAACGCCGCAAGGACAATCATCCTCGGACTACTTGATCTCATACCTGAGACTTCATCTGACCCGTTGGGCCTCGTGAAGAACTTGTATCAAAATCACGTCGGTTTTCAGTCCGAGGACTGGGTCTGACCGTCGAGCCTCTTGCGGACAACGCAGGTAGCTCCTCAGTGGTTTTCGGGTGGAGCGGGTGCCGATACAGGATAGAATGCTGACTTGGACAACCAGCCAGGGAAGGTAGCCATCGTATGCGATGCGGTGGTTGCAGCTCACATGACAGATAACGAAGGCTTCTTTTCGAAACGACATCTTATCGCAGCCGGATGGGCGATCATCTTCGCCGTCGTGGGCTACGGTGTGAGGCTAATCCTGGAAGCTAGGCGCGGACCAGAGCACGTGATCGTTACGAACATGCCGACAACTCCACAACCAGTCCGTACAACTGCCGAACTCGATCAAAAGACCGAGGCGGAGCTACTGTCTATGGTCGCCTCGCTACAGTTAGCGATCCGTGAAGTACAATCCTCCCAAAAACACGCCGCTGCTGCAGCAAACGCCAATTCGCAGGCACGCATTCAAGACCTAGAAGGTAAAGTCGCCAAAATTCAAGCGGCTGCCGCCAGTTCAAAGGCGGCTGAAGCTCAAATCACGTTGAGTGCTCTTGCGGAGAGCCTCACGAAAGCGCAGGCAGAGTTGAGCACAAAATCGCCTCCGCCTCGCCAATACGCCAAGTTGATTTACCCCCTCGTAGAATCGAAGGCAGCCTCCACCTTTGAACTGCCGGCTTCGAGTAAGGGCTATATGCTTGGGTACGACGCAAAGCTCCTTCGATCATTTACGTGCCCACAATCTTCTCTGGTTGACGGTAAGGCCAACATTCGTGCGGTGTTTACAGTTTCAGATTCTCAAACGGTGAACCGGATGTCACCGTTGTGGATAGTATTGATGGAGAAGGAACGAGATAAGAACGCGTGGGATCTAAGATATTCGACCTACCTTCCGGTCAAGGTCGGGCCTAACATAGTCGAACTCGCGACCGATCTCGATGCTGGACAATACATCCTGCGAACCGGCTACTTCCTACTCGAAAAGCTTTCGGGTGACTATCCGCCGTATTATTCCCGCGACTGTGCTCTCAATATCAAATAGGCCAGCGCAACCGAAGATTCTCATCCAAATTGTCTGGCCGTCATCAGCGGTACTCCCCTGCCTGCTCTCTCGCGTAACGGTTATTCGGATTCTCTTGAGCTATCTGTGCCCACGTCCGCGTCGGCTTATATTTCGGATTGCAGCCGCGATCTCCGACCGTGAGACCTTGCCAGGTACGCAGAACTTCGCCGTAGGGCAAGTCGCGCCCCACGCCACACCTAGCGGCCACGGATGATGTCACCCGGCGCAGCACTCGAAGCGCAGTCGATGCAGTTCCCAGAATACACCCACGAATCACCTTCGACAGCCGCTGCGGGTTGCCTCGCAGGTGGCACCGCCTGTGCATCGAAGGCGCCACTGTGAGACGATTGCAAGATGTACAGGATGTTCATCGCAGTCGGTCTACTCTGTACCGGCCTCGCGGCTGCTGACGGATCGACCGTCTGGAGGCTGTACGCCTTCTCGAAGCTACCTAAGGAAGTCGCGTTGTTCTACCTGGAGAGCGAGGTCGTACGCACTCCAGGGGACGTGCAAGTGTGGACGAAAGCACTCGACGCCGCGAAGGTGGAAGCAGACAACCACGGCAAGAAGACTGCGGCCCTGTCTCAGACCGCTGAGCTACTATTGAAGGGATACAAGCCACCGCTGAGTACAGTGACCGACCTGACTAGCGACCAAGTGATGACGGTCATCCTGTTCGAACGGGTTGCCGACCAAGCGACCGTCACGCCTACGGTGCGAATTCTCTACGACATCGACTGTGCACAGAAGCAGTTTCGTATGCTGAGCATGCTGATGAACAATCCAACCGGTAGAGAAAACCAGCCGAGCCCGTGGCAACACGTGCCGCCTGAGAGCGCTATCGAGACATTAACCAAGCTCGTGTGTCGCCCTACGTAGGTCTCACGGAGCGACCTTCGGTGCATCGCGAGTGCTTCGCATGTGGCACCGTGGGTGACCCTACGGGTTCACTCACGGGCCTCTCCTTGCGGAGGTTGAAATGAAAACATTTGGGATCATCTTGCTAAGCCTCGTTGGGCTCTTCGTCCTTATGATGATCGTTGGTTCACTCATTGGTGAGCACGACAGGACGGAAGAAGCAAAAATACCTTGGGCAGATATGAGCTTTCTTGTGTCTGGTGGCGAAGTGATGGCGAACAACAAGGAGGCCTACGACCTCAAGGATTGCACCATCATCCAATACACAGGCAGCGCGGATTATTGGTCGGCAGAGCACATCAGCATTCCAGCCAAGAAATCCTCAGCCGTTCTTGAGCCATCTCAATTCTCGAATGGCAGCGAGACTCTCAATCCGTTCCTACATAAGACGCAGCTAATTCAAGTGTATTGCGACACGGCTCAGGGAAAACGTAGGTCGGGAGCCGTCATCAAGTAGAAGCCAATTGTGCCGGGCGCACGCTTGCGTCAGTCCTCGTGGGTGCACTGCATGTGACTGCGTGAGGTAGCGAGTTTTTGACGAGAAAATCTGAGGCGCCCGGAGCACGTGGGGTGGTCAAGTTCCCCCTATCGCCTTTTTAAACAGCCTCGCGGGGGTGGTCGCCACCGGGGACGCGCCGCTCTCAGCGTGGACGCAGCGAGATGGACGCTGCCAACACCGGGGCCAATACAGTGCCAGCTGAGGCTGATGGATGCGTGATCTACCAGACTTGGCCAGCTGGGCCGCAGGCGGCTCGATTCGGGCCACATGTGCCCACCTCGTGTGCCGTGGTGTAGAAGTCGGCCTTCTGCCCGATGGGCTGAAATAGCCTCGCCGGGTGCCCGCTTGGCCAATATGGCCACCGAGGGTGCTGCCATGGAGCGGTCCACCTGAGCAGGAACGTCTGTGGCAAGCGCACCTCCCAGGACGCTCTAGGGGAGGCCCTCGGCTCCAACGCCGCAGGAAGGTCGCTCTGCGGAACGCTGCGGATGGGAGCATTCTGGGTCGCCCCCTAGACGGGGCCGGGACGAGAGTAGGCGGGCCGGGCGGTCTAGCGTACACATCGAACGGCAGATACTTGATTACGGGACACAGCGACCCACACAGTCCTATTCATGTCATTGACGCTAAGACGGTCCAGGTCGTTGATGCCGTGCCGGCAGGGGGCTACGTTTACGACGTGACCACCGATCCCCGCGGCTCGCAGTTTGCGGCGGGCATCGACAAATCGATCGTGGTTTGGTCGTTGCCTGAGTGGCCATAGATGAGCATAGGGCTTGCCATCGTCAGTGCCATGGAAGCCGTATTCCGCCCCTTCGCTGACCTGACTTTGCCACTTTTTCGCGCGACTATGGAGCGATGGCCATAATCACTCGTATGACCCAGCTAACGGTCCGAATGTTGGCAAGCCTGATCTGCGTTTCTGGGTGCCTTGGTGCGGATGACACGTCGCACGGGACCGCCGTGGTCCTGGCGTCGGGACCGGCACCGACCGCGACTGCTCAATCGAAACCCACACAGCACGTACCCGGCGAGCCGCACGGCAATCTCGCTCTCGTGACTGGGCCTACTGGCGTAAAAGGCCTTCGTGATGGGAAAGGTTCGGCCAGCCAGTTCAACGAACCTGGAAATGTGGCGATTGACGTCAACGGCAATCTCTATGTGCTCGATGAGGGTAACTCGGCGGTTCGAAAGGTTACACCGAACGGTACCGTCACCACGCTTGCCACTATTGTTGGTTTCACGCAGAGCAATCTGAGCGAATATCCGAATGGTATTGCCGTCGATCGGAAGGGAAACGTTTTCGTAAGCGACGCGACGAACGATTTGGTCTGGAAAATAACGCCGGATGGCTCACCGCGTGTATACGCAGGCACTGGCGGCGTCGCGAAGCACAAGGATGGTCCCGCTGGGGGAGCCCTCTTTTCATCGCCTTCCGGCCTTCTCGTTGACGGCGCCGACATGCTCTATGTGGCCGACGCAGGGAACAACGCGGTGAGAAAGATCACACCGGACGGAATTGTGACGACACCAATCGGAGGCAAGGCGGGATTTGCAGATGGGCCCATCGCCACCGCCAGATTTGCGGGACCTTGGGGACTCGCGATGGACAAGGACGGTAACCTCTATGTCGCCGAAACTACCGGAGTCGAAGATGAAGGCAGGGGGGAATACGCTTGCGCAATCCGCAAGGTCGGAGTCGACGGCAAGGTCAGTACGCTCGGTGAGAACGCCTATAATGAGGTTCGCCACACGGGAAACCACAGGAGGTTCCCGTCGATCACGCTCCATAGCCCATCCAGCATCGCGGCCGACGGAAGCGGATTTGTCTACTACCTCTGGGACGGAAACATCTCGCGGTTAGCAACGACACCGCCAGCTATCAAAGAAGAAGTTGAGTTGTTGCATCTTGTGACCGATAGACAATCGGCGGGCTGTCAGGGGTTTTCCTCAATCGCCATCGATGCCCTCGATGATATCTATGGTTCAAGCGGGCCGGAAGGTTGCATTATCAAGGTGTCTCAACGAAGTCTCAAACTAAGCGTCATCGCGGGGGGGCCGGACAATTCAAGAATCCCGGTCGACGTTGATGAATGGTCGCAGCAGTTGGAGCCTAGGGCGGTCAAGACGGACCCCTCCGGGAATCTCTTCGTGGAATTCGACGGAAAGCGAACCATTAGGAAGGTCTCGCCGGATGGTCAGATCAGCGAACGATTGAATCGCGTCGTCGATGACGGATCGGTGAAACAGTTTCCAGTTCCGCCAGGTCCGGTCGATGCAGCTGGCAGACGGCTATTCCGCGCTACGGATCTTTCGAGAGCATTGGGGGTCGACATCGACTTTTCTGGCCAGCCCCCCGATGGTTCGTTCTCCATTAACCCACACAACGGCGCCTTCGCGGTCGATGCGCAACAAAATCTGTACCTCGTGGCATGGTGCTCCAAAACGAGATCAGTCTGTGCCGTCAAGGTGTCTCCGGAGGGCAAAGCGAGCGTCTTGGTTGGGGCTTATAAGGCTCCCGTGGATCTGACGGTCGATGCTTTAGGAAACGTCTACGTCTATGACATTGGTGCCAACACGAATTCAATATCGAACCCGAAGCTGCTAAGCGGTCGAGTGGATCACATCGTAAAGATCGCACCCGATGGCACCTCCAATCAATTTGCCGATGTGACAATGGATGCCGACAAGAACGGCCGAATCATGCATCGAGAGACTGGATTCCTGGTGAGCTCGTCGGGCGACATCTACCTCGCCGACGAGTCTACCGTTCGGAGGATCGACGGAGACGGCACAGTCGTTGTGCTGGCGGGGTCCGGCACGGAAATGGGCTACGTCGACGGTCAATCTAGCACTGCCCGATTCAATGGCATTAACGGCATTGCCCGCTCGGAATCCGGATCAATCTTCGTCAGCGAATCCGGCAACAACGCAGTGCGCGAGTTATCGACCGACGGCACGGTCACGACGCTCGTAAACGGAAAGGGTGAAGGGCGTGTCCACTATGATCCAGCTACTATTGGTCCGTTGTCGGACGTACGAGGGCTAGCGCTACTTCCCAATGGACAACTTGTAATTCTGAATCGGCTTACTGTCTTAAGAACCGAGTAGCCGCCATGGCACTGGAATGGAGTTCTGGAAGCTGTCGTTCGCGATCGGCAAAAAGGGCGGTCGATGCCCATATCGACCGTCCGTCAAATCATCGGCATGGCGTAGGTTGGTGTTGAGCCTGGAGGGGCAACTCCGGGGGCAACTGATACGCTTGGATCTCGGATACCATAGTGCTATCAATGGGTTCCGGGGATTTTTGGTTAGTCCCCGGCCCATTTAGGTCTTCCGATGACTTCCGAAAACATCTGAGGACTTCCACTAAACCGGCATAAAACGCGGGTTTTTTTATTGGGATGTCCGGCCCCGTCCGAAACCGAACGGGACCAGGCTGACGCCAGTGAGCCAATTGACAATTAGACTTCCATGTATAAACCTGTTTATACATCGGAGATCAAGATGTCCAAAAGTGCAATGCTAACCGTGCAGCAATGGGGAAACAGCCTCGCAGTGCGGATTCCCGCGGCAGTGGCGCGGTCGGCTCGTTTTAGAGTCGGGCAACCGGTCGAAGTATCAGCCCAGGACTCGAACGTTCTGGTCAAGGCGATTGGTGAACCCAAACTGACTCTCGCGCAGAAGCTGGCTGCATTTGATCCGGCGCTGCATGGCGGCGAGGTCCTGGCCACTCGCCCAATCGGCAATGAGGCGCTCTAGTGGCCGCCCGGAAATCATGGTGCCCAGACCGGCGCGACATGATCTGGATTGATTGTAATCCTCAAGCCGGCCGCGAGATGAAGGACGTACATCCTTTGGTCGTTCTGTCGCCGCGAGAGTTCAATGAGAGAACCGGGATAGTGATAGGTCTGCCGACGACCACGGCGTCGTATAACGAAGCCAATCCTTTTGCGGTGAAATTCATCGGCCCGAAGGGTGTGGCCAGTTATATCCTCAGCCACCAACCCAAGTCAGTCGATTGGCGAGCCAGAAATGCGAAAGCCCATCCGCTCAAGAGAGTCCCCGAGAGTTCGTACCTCCGCGCTTGCGAAAGCCTGAACCAGATCATTGAGATCGGCAGTTAGCGACCGCTGATGAGCCAACTCCGGGGCAACTACGATGCCTGGATTTCGGATACCATAGTGCTATCAAGGGGTTCCCGGGATTTTTGATTAGTCTCCGGCTGACAGGCCACTCTGGCAAGGCGAGCGATGACGCGGATTGATGTGCCCAATTCGGCTCGAAAGCGTCCATCGGGCCGATTCGGCCGCTGGATCCTGATTCTATTGCTGGCCGTGATCGCCGGCAGCGCGCTGTGGACCTGGCTGACGCTGGCCTGGGCCTATGCAGACGGAGAACGCGCGGGCGTGCTGCAGAAGTTCGTGCGGCGCGGCTGGATCTGCAAGACACAGGAGGGCGAGATCGCCCTGTACTACGGCGGCGGCCCCTACATGGGCACGGGCACATCGCGCCAGTTGTGGGACTTCAGCGTGCGCGACAAGTTGGTGGGCGCGGATTTGACCAAGGCCGTCGGTCACCGCGTGCAGCTGCACTACACCGAGCACCCGGGGATTCCGAGCAATTGTTTCGGCGACACCCGCTACTTCGTGGATAAGGTGACCGTGACCGACAACGAACCCTCCACGCTACCCACGCCCCCGCCGGTCCCCGGCACCACTGCGGCTCCTGAGGCCGCCTCGGCTCCCGGCACCGCTCCTCCTAAGTAGAGTCGGCGGTGGCGAATTGCCGGCGCGAATTCGCCACTTGCTCGGCGATGGTCACGGCCGTGCGCAAGGCGAGAAGCCCGTCCTCGCCGCCCACCTGCGGCGCGCGGCCCGTCGTCGCGGACTCGAGGAAGGCGACGATTTCATCCTTGAGCGCATCGCCCTGCTCGTAGCTGTTTTCCTCGATGGCGACCTGCGGCACGCCGTCGGCGCCCACCCCTTGACCCTTGCGGATCACGGTCAGCACCTTCTGCTGCAAATCAACCGAGATATAGGCGTCATCCTGGAACACGCGCAGCTTGCGCTCGGTCTTCAAGCTGACCCGGCTCGCGGTCGCGTTCGCGACGCAGCCGTTGGCGAAACGCAGGCGCGCGTTGGCGATATCGACTTCGCGCGAAAATACGCTGGTGCCGATCGCATCGACGGCGACCACCGGCGAGCGCACGATGCTCAAGATCAGATCGATGTCGTGAATCATCAAATCCAGCACCACATCGACGTCCGTGCCGCGGTACTTGAAGGGTGCGAGGCGCGCCGACTCGATGAAGCGCGGCACGGTGAGCGTCGGCTGCACCGCCAGCACCGCGGCGTTGAATCGCTCCAGGTGGCCCACCTGCAGAACACGGTTGGCACGGCGCGCGAGATCGATCAGGCTCTGCCCCTCCTCCACGGTCACGGTCATGGGCTTCTCGACCAGGACGCTGGCGCCGGCGTCGAGAAAGTCCTTGGCGACCTCGAAGTGCAGGGGAGTCGGGGTCACGACGCTGACGGCGTCGACGTGACCCAATAGTTCACGATAGTCGGCATAGGCCGCGACCCCCAGTTCCGCCGCCACCGCCGTGCGCGCCTTCGCCGACGGGTCGGCCACCCCCACCAGATGCGAGTTGGGAAGGCTCGCGTATTTCTGAGCATGAAATCGGCCCAAATAGCCGACGCCGACCACCGCCGTGCGAATCAAGGCGGCGCGTCTCGCCGCCACTTGCTGCGGGCGCGATAATCCTGGCGCAATTGCAAGGTTGCCCCGCCGACGATGGCGAGCGCGGCGCCGGCGAAGCACATCAGGCCGCGCCACACCGTCCATAGGCCGGCGGACAATGACCACAGCATCGCGCCGAGCGCCAATATCACGCCGAGGCCGATGAACACCCAGGGCTTGGCGTCGTACAGCATCTGAGGGGTCCACGGGCGCATGCTGCGGATTCTACAGCGCCGGGAGGATTCGTTTACAATTCACCGAGGATGATCAAGAAACTTTTCGCCCATCTGGGGCTCACCAGTCCCTGGTCCATCGAACTCGCAATCGCCGGGGCGGGGTTGCTTGTAGGTGTCGCGATCATGCCCATCCTGATCTTCTATGCCGGCGTTTTGACCCTCGGCCGCTATGAGGGTGCCGGCCTCGGACCGTTGTATCACAGCCTGTTCTCGGGACTCGGGCAGGCGTCCATCGCCGCCTGGACGGTGCTGCTCGGCCCCTACGGTTTTTATCTCTTGTTAAGGGCACTGCGGGCCTGGTGGCGCGCCAGCGCCCATTTAACCTAATCTCCATTCAAGTTCTCAGCGCGACGGACGTTAACTGTCAATAGACGGATTTTGATCCGGAATGACTGTTGGAGCCCCGCCCGTGAATCCCGAGATCGAAGCCAAACTTCGCAGGTTAGTGAATTTTCCGTCGCCCCCCGGGGTGGCGACGCACATCATCGAGCTCGCGCAGGATCCGGACATCGAGATGGGCAAGGTGGCCAAGGCCTTGAGCATGGACTCGGCCCTGTCGACCAAGGTGCTGCGCATCGCCAATTCGCCTTTGTACGCCCAGCGGCGCAAGAGCGAGAATTTGCGCCAAGCACTGGTGGTGCTCGGACTGAACGCGACCCTCACCCTCGCCTTGAGTTTCTCGCTGGTAAAATCTCTGCGGGGCGGCAAATCGAACGGCCTGAACTACGGCCTGTACTGGCGCCGCGCCCTGCTGGCGGCGACGGCGGCACGCGCCCTCGCCGATGCCATGCATCAGACGCTGGCCGAGGAGATTTTCCTCGCCGCGCTGCTGCAGGACGTGGGCATGCTGGCGCTCGACATGGCCCTGCCCGATCTGTACGCCGAGGTGGAACGGGTGCAGCGCAATCACGGCGCGCTGATCGAGCAAGAGAAGAAGCGCCTGGAAGTGGATCACGCGCACATCGGCGGCTGGTTGATGGAGGGCTGGCATCTGCCCGACCGCCTGCACCGCGCCATCACACGCAGCCACCAATTGGACCTGAGCTTCAGCGCGGAGCCCGCACAGATTTTCGATCGCTGCGTGGCCCTGTCCGGGCCGGTGGCGGATCTGTTCCTGCTCGACCCCGAACAGCGCCAATTCGCCGAGACGGCGCTGTGCGCGGAGCGCAGCCTGGGGCTGGATAAGATGGCGTTCGGCCAGGTATTGGGAACCATCGGCGCCATGATTCCGGAAACGGAAGCCATATTCGAAACCGACCTCTTGTCCAAGCAGCATCCGGAGCTGATTCTGGAGCAGGCGCGCGATGTGTTGATGCTGCGCAGCCTGCATGCGCTGCGCGAGATCAACACTTTGCGGGTGGCAGCGGAAGACTCCTCCTCGCGCACCCTCGAGCTCGAGGAAGAGACGCGGCGCGACTCCCTCACCGGGGTGTACAACCGCGCCTACCTCGACCAATTTCTCGGCCGGGAATTCGATAACTCGACCAAGCATAAGTGGCCGTTGAGCGTGGCCTTCGCGGATCTGGACAATTTCAAGAGCATCAACGACAACTTCGGTCATCAAGCCGGAGACCGGATACTACAGGCGACCGCGCGCATACTTCGCGGCAACACTCGCGAGACCGATCTGATCGCCCGTTTCGGCGGCGAGGAGTTCGTGGTGGTGCTGCCGGCCACCGATGCGGAGACGGCACGCAGCATCTGCGAGCGCATCGTCGTCGCGTTCCGCAACACCGGACACGTCATCGGCTCCGATCAAGCCACGGTGACCATCTCCATCGGCTGCGCCACGCACGGAAACCAGACTTTGTTCGACAGCGTGGCGGATTTCCTCAAGGCCGCCGATCAGGCGCTGTACACCGCGAAGATGCGCGGACGCAACCGCTCCGTGCCCTTCGATCGGCAAATCTCCGGAACGCTCGCCCGCATGGGTTGAAGAGACGGGGGCGGCGTTAAGTCGCGCTGCGGAGCGTTATGTTTTCGATGTGCAGAGCTTATGTCTTCATCGATTTGAACCGCGTCACAGTTTCCGTATGCGGCCGGCTTTTCGCTGTCGCAATTTGGGAACATAGGGGCGCCGGAAAACTCAAAATACTAAGCTAGCCCGATTGACGAATTTGGATTTATCTGCGAGGGAAGACGATGACGATCGACGACAAGCCCGGTGGCAAGCCGGATTCAAAATTCAGCTTCGGAGTGCGCGAGCTGGAGCAGTCGGCTGAGGTGCGGGAGCTGAGCGTTCACGCCGCGCCTCTCAAGGCGGCGAACGAGAATCGCGGCTTCGATCCGTACAATACCTCCGGCAGCTTCGACCGCAAGAGGAACTGGATCAGGGTCGGCAAGCGCTAGATGCCCTCGGGCGATTCGCGCGACGTCTACCGCTCCGTCCTGTGTTCGCGGCTCACGCGATATTCGCTGTTGGGATACCAATGCGGGAAGCGGCGCGCGTGCGCCACCCGATTTCCGACGTCGTAATAAAGCGTGAGGTCTTCGACCGCACCGCGAACGTCCCAATCCGCCGAGTACTGATCGCCCGTTTGGCGATAACGATGCTGCAGGTAATCATCGAGCATCGCGCGGCCGCGCAGCGGTCCGCGCGCCGAGTCGTCGAGACCGCCCTGTGCATACAGCGCCGGCACGCCGGCCCGCGCGAAGATGAAGCAGTCCGACCGGTAGTAAACACCCTGCTCCGGGTTGGGTTCGGGCGTCACTTCGCGGCCCTGCAGTAGCGCCATCGCGCGCGCCGACTCATCCAAATCCGAGTTGCCGAAGCCGAACACGGTCAAGTCGCGTGTCGGACCGCGGTTGCGCAAGCCGTCCACATCGATGACGGCCGCGGTTGCACTCAATGAAACCACCGGATTCTCCGCGTAGTACGCCGCACCCAAAAGACCGGGCTCGCCGTCGGTCGTGGCGAGAAACACCATGGAGCGGTCCGCAGGTGGCTTCGTGCGGACGAAGGATTGGGCCAAGGCCAGGAGGCCGGCGGCCCCGGAGGCATTGTCGACCGCGCCATTGAAGATGTTGTGCCCAGGGAGCGCGGGGTCGCGGCCCAAATGGTCCCAGTGGGCCGTGTAGAGCACATACTCGCGGTGATGGTTGCCGCCGGGCAGCACTGCGACCACATTGGACGAGGTGAACCGCCGAACGCTGTTGTGCAGCATGGCGTCGATCCACAAACCCGTGGGGACCGCCTTGAAGCCCGCGCGCGCCGCCGCGGCGGCCGACGCCGGGAAGTCGAGTCCCGCCGAGCTGAACAATGCGCGCGCGGCGTCCATCTGAATCCAGCCTTCGATGGCCGCATGCCCGCTGCCGTTGTCCACCGTCACCAGGTCCAGCTGAGCGCCGGTCCAGGTGTTGCGCACGGCGCTCCAGCCATAGCCCAGGGCACCCTCGTCGTGAACCAGCAGCACGCCCGCCGCACCCTGCCGCTCCGCCTCCTCGATCTTGTACTCCCACCGGCCGTAGTAAGTCATGGTGCCGCCCTTAAAGACCTTGGGGTCCTTGGCGGCGTACCCGGGATCGTCGATCAAGACCATGACCGTCTTGCCGTGCACGTCGAGCCCGGCATAGTCGTTCCAGGCATATTCCGGCGCGACGATGCCGTACCCCACGAATACCAGCTCGCTGTGCCGCAGTTCGGCCTGCGGCTGGGCGCGCTTGGTCCAAATCACCATATCCTTGCCGTAGGCAAGCGCGAGCTTCCCCTTGCCGCCCCCGGCCGAAAGCTCGGCATCGGCGCCGGCGAGAATCTCGACCATCGGCACCGGCTGCAGGAAGCTCTCCCCGTTTCCGGGCTTCAATCCCAACTTGCGAAACTGCTCGACCAGGTAGGCAACCGTCCTATCCTCGCCCGGCGTGCCGGGCTTGCGGCCCCCGAAATCGTCGGAAGCCAGGATCCGCAGGTGATCGCGATAGGCGTTCTCGTCGATATCCGTGGGCGGCGGCGGCAGCCGATGACCCGCGCAGGCGGTCAGCAACAGGCCGGCGCAGGCCCAAACGCACCAAATACCCCGAATTTGCATGATCTTTCGCACTCCGTCAGTTGCCGCGCGGCCAGTAAAGAAGAACCACGGCGCCGAGGCAGGTCGCCGTCGCCAAATGCGCCCAACGCCGCCACGGACGGACTTTGACCTGCCCGAGGAAACTCCCGGCGGCGGCCGCGGTCAGAAGGGTGAAGGCTACCAAGCTCGACACCAGCCGAGGCACTTCTCGCGGGAGTTCGGGGTATTCGCCCTTAAGGACGAAGAAAACGATCAAGACGGTGCCCAGGCCGAAAGTGATCGAAGCCGCGGACCCTAAGACGATACCGATCAAAACCGTGAACGGACGCATACCTTAGGGCTCATATACACTTGGCTTTTGGCACGGGCTTCTCTAGCCTTGATGGAACGGGGTTCGAAGTTTACAGGAGATCGGGTACGGTGATGACCAACAGGCCATGGGCCAATCGTTCGCGCTGGATAACCGGCATCGCCGTCTGCGCGAGCGCAGTGGGGCTTGCCGCACTTTTGGGTGCCGCCATGACGCCCCCGCCCCCCGCGCCGGCGGCGAGCGCCGTGCTTGCTCCCACCGAGCAGGAGAACTATGTCGCGCGCCGCGTGGCCGACATCGTGGCGCGCGAACACTACCGGCGGGCGCCGCTCGACGATCATCTCTCGAGTTTGATCCTCGATCGCTATCTCGATGCGATCGACGGGGGTAGAAGCTACTTCTACGCCAGCGACATTGCGGAATTCGAGAAGTATCGCTACGAGCTCGACGACGCCATCAAGTCGGGCGATGTGGAACCCGCGTTCGTCATCTTCCGGCGCTATCAGCAGCGCAGCCGCGAACGGATGGCCTACGCCATCGAACTGCTGAACAAGAAACCGGATTTCGACATCGACGAGTCGTTCAATTTCGATCGCGAAAAAGAGCCCTGGCCGGCGAACGCCGCCGAAATGAACGAACTGTGGCGCAAGCGCGTGAAGAACGACGCATTGTCGCTGGTGATTGCCGGCAAGCAATGGAGCGAAGCGGCCGATACGCTGCGCAAGCGCTACGAGCACGTCGAGAAGCGCATGGACCAGAGCAAGCCCGAGGACGTGTTCGAGGCGTTCATGAACGCCTTCGTACTGTCCCTGGATCCGCACTCGAATTATTTCTCGGCGCGCAACTCCGAGGAATACAATATTCAAATGAGCCTGAGCTACGAGGGCATCGGCGCCTCGCTGCAACTCACCGACGACTACGTGACCGTGATCGACGTCATTCCCGGCGGTCCGGCAGCGACCAGCGGCAAGCTCGCCGCCAACGACCGCATCACCGCAGTCGGCGAAGGCAAGACGGGCGAACTGACCGACGTGATCGGCTGGCGCCTGGACGACGTCGTACAGAAGATCCGCGGTCCGGGCGGCACGACCGTGCGCCTGCAACTGTTGCCTGCGGGCGCGGCTCCCGGCTCGGCGCAGAAGGTGGTGGATTTCACGCGCAACCGCGTTTCGCTCGAGGCGCAGGCCGCGCACAAGGCAATGCGGGTCGTACAGCGCAACGGCCGTGACGTGAAGGTCGGCATCATCACCGTGCCGAGCTTCTATCAGGACTACGACGCCAGCCGCGCCGGCGTGAAGGATTACCGCAGCACGACGCGCGACGTGCAGCGCCTGATCGGCGAACTTCGAAAGGACGGTGCGGACGTGCTGATCATGGATCTGCGCGCCAACGGCGGCGGCTACCTGCCGGAAGCCGAGTCGCTGACCGGCCTGTTCATCGACAAAGGACCGGTTGTGCAGCTGCGCGACACCACGGGCCGCATCGAGGTCGACGACGACCCGGATCCGGCGATTTTCTACAGCGGCCCGATGATCGTGCTGGTGGATCGGTTCAGCGCATCGGCGTCGGAGATATTCGCGGGCGCCATCCAGGACTACGGCCGCGCGCTCATCGTCGGCCAGCAAACCTACGGCAAGGGCACGGTGCAGAACGCCCATCCGCTCAACTACACGATTTTCGGGCGCAAGCCCGAGCTCGGCCAGCTCAATGTGACCATCGGCAAGTACTACAGGATCACCGGCGAGAGCACACAGGACCGCGGCGTCACTCCCGACATCGCATTGCCGTCACTGATCGATGCCAACGAAGTCGGCGAGAGCACGCGCGACCGCGCGCTGCCCTGGGATCACATCGAACCGGCGACGTTCCGGACCGAAGGCGACCTGAAGCAGATCACCGGGACGCTGGAGAAATTGCACGAAGAGCGCACCGCGAACAGCGCGGATTTCCGCTATCTGCACGACGACATCGCGGCGCTCGACGCGGTTCGCAGCCAGAAGAGCCTGTCGCTGAACATCAAGACGCGCGAAGCGGAACGCAAACGGCTGGAGGGCGAGCGTCTCGATCGGGAGAATGCCTGGCGGACCGCGCACGACATGAAGCCGGTGAAGTCCTTGGAGGAAATCAAGGACGATCCGGCCGCCGCAATTCTGCTCGATGAGGCATCGCAGATCGCGGCGGATCTCGCCGTGACGACCGTGCATCGGGTAGTTCCCACGCAGGCTCGGCGCACCGACAAACCCGCGCACGACGACTAGGCGCCTACCGCAACAGCAGGGTGTAGAGGTCCCAGTAGTCCTCGGCGAGCACGTTCCAGGTCACCGCGCCGGCCGGCTTTGCACTCTTGACGGGGTCGAGTTCCGGGAGCGGCGCCGTCAGTGAATCGGCTGTGGGAACCGTGTCGGCGTTGTTGCGGTATTCGCAGGTGGCGCGCAGGCGCTCGAGCTTCGCCTTGAGCGCGACGGTGATCTGCTTCTGGTTCGACACCGCGGTCTGCGCCTTCTGCACGCGCTGCATGTACGCCTCGCAATCCTCGCGCGTGCCGAAATTCATTTCATGGACTCTGCGGGCCACCGCCTCCTTGGCGCGCGCCGCGAGTCCGTAGGCATCGACGTTTTCGCACAGCAATTCCGCAAAGCTGATGATCGCCAGATTGATGTTGCGGCGGGCCGCGAGCGAGATGCCCGGAAATTCGGGCGCCGGTTCGCGCTCGATGGCGCTGCGTTCGGCGTGAAGGTCGCCGACCGCGGCGTCGGCGACGACGACGTGGTTGCGCAGGACTTCCAGAGACTTCTGACGGCGGCGGCGCTTGAAATAGTGCCAGATCGCGGTCAGCCGCCCGATTTCGTCCTGCGCGGCGGCCAGATTCCGGCGCTGCAAGTCGGCATCCGCCGATGCTTCCCGCAGACGCCCGTCGACATCCGTCAGGCGCCCGCTCTTCGCCGCCTCGGCTTCCGCCTTGTGCTTCGCCAATTCGCGAGCTTCCTGCTGGCGGGTCAGATCGGTGGCAAACGTCGAGAGCTGCTGGTGACAAGACCTCCACAGGGCGCGGAGCTGGAAGAACACCAGGGCCCCGAACCCGGTCTTCGGATCGCCCAGCAAGTCTCCGAGCGCGTCCAGCTGCTCCTGCACGCGGATGGTCGCGCCTTCCTGCTGCTTGAGGCGGTCGCGCAGCAGATGAAATTCGTCCTTGAGGTCCGCGTAGGCCTTTTTGAGACCCGCACGATTCTGGAACAGCTGCATGAGCCGTTCCTCGTCGGCACTCACCGCGCCTCCGTCCATGCCTCCTTTTAGAAAACTTAACTTGTCGATCAAAGTCCCGCCTCGAGCTTCCGGTAGTCTGCGGGACCCATCGACCACCAGGGCATTAGTAGCCGCTAGAAGTGATGCCCCCGCTCGGCACAGTATTCCAACCATTTATTTAACATCATGTTTCGTGTCCAGCGCTGATCCAGTTCACGCTTGAGTCCGGCCTGCAGTTTGGCGAGCTGCGGATGGCGCTGGAATCCGCGGAAGCTGCGCACCTCGGCCAATCGGGCATCGTGATACACGCACACTTCCAAATCCGGGTCGCGCACCGGCTTGACGTCGAGATCGAACTCATATGTGAGACGAAACACACTCGTGTAGCGGGAAAGCTCCTGCGGGATGAGATGAAGGTCACAGTCCGAGGCCACGTGGGACACGCGGCGCACCGTCACCGAGCGAAGGTCTTTGACCAGCCAGCCCAAGCGCACGAAATTGCTCTCATACAGCGTCATCAGACCGACGAAGCTGCCGGGCCGGGCCCGCCAAGTTGTCTCACACCATTGATCCGCTAACATGCGTCGAACTATACCACGCACATCCGGAATGTCAGGGGCGCAAGCGGCGTTCGATTCCGGTGCGGTCGAGAATTCTGCTCGATATTTCTTCGATGGAAACTTCCGTGGCGTCGATCATCGGAATACCGTGCCGCTCGAGCAGCGACTCCGCCGCTCGCACTTCGAACGCCACTTGCGCCGCCGATGAGTAGCGGCTGTCGGGACGGCGCTCGTTGCGGATCTGCTGCAATCGATCCGGCTTGATCGTCAGGCCGAATAATTTCTTCGCGTACGGTTCGAGCGCGCGCGGCAGCTTCCGCGACTCCAGATCATCCTCGGTCAGCGGATAGTTAGCGGCGAATATACCGTATTGCATCGCCAGGTACAGGCACGTGGGCGTCTTTCCGGAGCGCGAAACGCCCACCAGGACCAAATCCGCGCGTTCGTAGTCTCGCACCACCGAGCCATCATCGTTTGCCAGGGCGAAATTCGTGGCATCGATGCGCGTGGCGTATGCGTGTCCGTCCGCCATGCGATGTGTCCTACTCGCGACATGGGTGGATTGCGTCTTGAGTTCGTTTTCCAATGGTGCTAGGAAGGGATCGAAGAAATCGAGAAAGAATCCGCTGCTGCCGCGGACTATGTTGCGGACCTCTTCCTGCACGAGCGTGCTGAAGATGATGGGCCGCACGCCTTCCTGGGCGCCGACCAAGTCGATCTTGCGGACCGCCTCGATCGCCTTGTCAACCGTGGCGATAAATGGCACAGTCACCTGACGAAACTCGATGCCGTCGAACTGCGTCATGAGGCTGTGACCCATTGTCTCTGCGGTAATACCCGTTTGGTCGGAAACAAAAAACACAGTTCGTTTAATCACGGTAGCCTCAGGTGCCGACGTTGTCGCCGGCAGTGTTTCACTTAACCCACCGCCCCACAAGCAGCGCACTATGAAGCCCTACATTATTCCATTCGAGCAGCTGAAGAATAAGGATGTCGAGCTCGTCGGCGGCAAGAATGCTTCGATTGGAGAGATGATTTCAGGGCTCGCGGCCCTCGGTGTCGCGGTGCCCGGCGGCTTCGCGACCACCTCGCACGCGTATCGCGATTTTCTTGCGCAGGACGGGCTCGACGAGCGCATCCGCGCCGTGTTGGCCGCTCTCGACGTCGACGATGTGGAGCGGCTTGCGGTGGTGGGGGCGCAGATCCGCGGCTGGATGCTCGCCACGCCCTTTCCGGAACGGCTGCAGCGGGAAATCCTCGAGTCGTGGCGCGCCATGGGCAAGGCGCTCGGCGATGTGCGTGAATTCGCGGTCGCGGTCCGTTCCTCCGCCACGGCCGAAGATCTGCCGGAGGCTTCCTTCGCCGGACAGCAGGAGACCTTCCTGAACGTGCGCGGCGAGGAGCAGTTGATGACCTGTGTGCACGAGGTGTACGCCTCGCTGTTCAACGATCGCGCCATTTCCTACCGCGTGCACAACAAGTTCGACCACGCCGCAGTCGCGCTGTCGGTCGGCGTGCAGCACATGGTGCGCAGCGATCTCGGCAGCGCGGGGGTCATGTTCACTCTCGACACCGACTCCGGATTTCGCGACGTGGTGTTCATCACGGCGGCCTACGGTTTGGGCGAGACGGTGGTGCAAGGGGCCGTCAATCCGGACGAGTTCTACGTGTACAAGCCGGCGCTGCGCGCCGGGCGCCGCGCGGTGCTGCGCAAGAATCTCGGCGGCAAGGCGCTCAAGATGGTCTACGCCGACACCGGCTCGAAGGAGCGCGTGCGTACGGTCGAGGTGCCGCCGGCCGACCGCAATCGCTTCTCGCTCGACGAGGCGGACATCGTGAATCTGGCGAAGCAGGCGCTGATCATCGAGAAACACTACGGCACGCCGATGGACATCGAGTGGGGCAAGGACGGCGCCACCGGCAAGATCTACATCCTGCAGGCGCGCCCGGAAACCGTGCAAAGCCGCGCCGGCCGTTCGATATTGCGATTCACTCTCAAGGCGCGCTCGCGGGTGGTCGCGAGCGGACGCAGCATAGGCCAGCGAATCGGCGCGGGCCATGCGCGCATCATCAAGGACGTGAAGGAGATGTCGCGAGTCCGCGCCGGCGACGTTCTGGTGGCCGACATGACGGATCCCGATTGGGAACCTGTCATGAAGCGCGCATCCGCCATCGTCACCAATCGCGGCGGACGCACTTGCCACGCGGCCATCATCGCGCGCGAGCTGGGCATTCCCGCGGTGGTCGGCTGCGGCACCGCGACCACGGCGGTCAAGGAAGGCCAGGCGGTCACTGTGTCGTGCGCGGAGGGCGACACCGGATACGTGTACGACGGCATGCTGGAGTTCGACCAGCGCACCATCGAGATGGATGCCATGCCGGATATCCCGGTCAAGATCACCATGAACGTCGGCAATCCCGATCGCGCCTTCGATTTCGCGGGCATCCCGCACAAAGGGGTCGGTCTCGCGCGCCTCGAGTTCATCATCAATCGCATGATCGGCGTGCATCCGCGGGCGTTGCTGGAGTTCGACAAGCAGACCCCGGAGCTCAAGGACACCATCACCAAGCAGATAGCCGGCTACGACGGCCCGGTGAATTTCTACGTCGACAAGCTCGCCGAGGGCATCGCGCAAATCGCCGCGGCCTTTGCGCCGGAGCCGGTCATCGTGCGCCTGTCGGATTTCAAATCGAACGAATACGCAAACCTGATCGGCGGCAAGGCCTACGAGCCTCACGAGGAAAATCCCATGCTGGGGTTTCGCGGCGCGTCGCGCTATATCGACAAGGTGTTCAGGCCCTGCTTCGAGCTGGAATGCCGCGCCTTGAAGCGCGTGCGCGACGAGATGGGACTGACCAATGTGCAGGTGATGGTGCCGTTCGTGCGCACCTTGAGCGAGGCGAAGGCCGTCACCGAGCTGCTCGCCGACAACGGTTTGAAGCGCGGCGACAACGGCTTGAAGCACATCATGATGTGCGAGTTGCCGACCAACGCGCTGCTGGCCGATCGATACCTCGAATACTTCGATGGCATGTCGATCGGCTCCAACGACATGACTCAGCTCGCGCTCGGTCTCGACCGGGATTCCAGCGTGGTCGCAAAGTCGTTCGACGAGCGGGATGACGCGGTCAAGGCGCTGATGTCCATGGCGATCAAAGCCTGCAAGCGCCAAAACAAGTATGTCGGGATCTGCGGGCAAGGCCCATCCGATCATCCCGAACTCGCGCTCTGGCTGCTCGAGCAGGGCATCGACAGCTTGTCCCTGAATCCGGATACGGTCGTCGAGACCTGGATGTTCCTCGCGGGCGACGCTCAGGTTTAGTTCCGACGCGCGCGTAGCGCGCACTTGTCAGGCGGGTGCGACGCATGCGTCGCACGGGTGACCATGGATGGTCACCCTGGGCTTGCGCGGAGCAGGGATAGCGCAGCGCAATGGGCTTCCACCCCGTTCAATTCGGCGCGAAGCGCCTAATCAAATGCTCGCGGTAGTATTGCAGCTCGTGGATCGACTCGCGCACATCGTCCAAGGCAAGGTGGCTCGAGGCTTTGCGGAACCCCTCCGCCACCTGCGGCGCCCAGCGCTGCGCGAGTTCCTTGAGCGTGCTCACGTCGAGATTGCGATAGTGGAAGAATCGCTCGAGCGTGGGCATGTGCCGCGCCAGAAACCGCCGGTCCTGGCAAATGCTGTTGCCGCACATCGGCGATCTTCCCGGCTCCGCCCACAGTTGTAGAAATTTCAAGGTTTCGCGCTCGGCGGCCGCGGCGTCGACGGCGCTCGCCAGCACGCGGGCGGCGAGGCCGGAACGGCCATGCTGGTTGCGGTTCCAATCGTCCATCGCGTCCAGCACGGCTTGGGTCTGATGCACGGCGAACACGGGACCTTCGGCCAGCACATTGAGATGTTTGTCGGTTACGATCGTCGCAATCTCTATGATGAGATCGGATTCCGGCTTCAGGCCGGTCATTTCCAAGTCGATCCAAATGAGATTTTCAGGGGATTTCATGGGTTCCAGACGACCAAAACCCGCATGGTAGCAGAGCAGGCGGATCCTAAAGACCCCGTCAGCGGCGTGGGCATGGTGCTCGCCAGCTACGGCCGGGACGTCCTCGTGCAAGCCGACGGCAGGACGCTGCACTGCGCTCTGTCGGGACGCAAGCAGCGGGTGGTGTGCGGCGATCAAGTCGCTTGGAGCTACCCGCCCTCCGCCGACGGGCCCCGGGTTCTATCCGTCGAGCCGCGTCGCAATCTCATCGAACGCATCGACGCGCGCGGGCGTGCGGAGCCGGTCGCCTCCAACATCGACCGGCTGGCCGTCGTGGTGGCTTTGGAACCCGCGCCGGACTGGTTCCTGGTTGACCGCTACTGGGCGGGGGCGGTGCTGAAGGAATTGGACGCGGTTCTCATCGTCAACAAGCTCGATCTCGGAACGCAGTCCATCCAGTCGGAGCTCGACACCTATCGCAACCTGTCGCTGAATTGCGTCGAGGTCTCGTCCCAGTCGGGAGAGGGTATGGCCGACCTCAAGCGCGCTTTGGCGGGCAGCGTCACTTTGCTCGTCGGCCAATCCGGCGTCGGCAAGTCCTCCCTGGTCAACGCCCTGGCCCCCGAGGCGGCGGCGGAAACGGCCGAGCTGACCCGCGACGAAGAGGGTCGGCACACCACCACCACGGCGCGCCGATACGCCATCGATGCAAACTCGGCCATCGTCGACGCACCGGGCGTTCGGGATTTCGCGCCGCCGGCGAGCCTCGTGCGCGCGTCCGAGCGCGGATTCGTCGAGATCCTTGGGCGTAGCGTCAATTGCCGCTTCAAGGATTGCCGGCACATGGAGGAACCCGGCTGCGCCGTGCGCAGTGCCGTATTGCTGCAGCAGATCGCCCCCCGGCGCTACGAAAGCTATCGGCGCCTGTTCCGCCTGTACGAGAAGCTGGCTCCGCCCTAGTCTTCCCTTAGAAGACGCTGGTGCGACCGGCCAGTGCGTGTGCCAACGTGCCGCCGTCGACGTATTCCAGTTCTCCGCCGACCGGCACGCCATGGGCGATCCGCGAGGCCTTCAGCCCCATGCGCAGCGCGAGTTCGCCCAGGTAGTGCGCGGTCGCCTCTCCCTCCGCCGTCGGATTGGTGGCGAGGATCACCTCGCGCACCTCGCCGTCGCCCAGCAGGCGCTCGAAGTCATCGAGGCCGAGTTCGGCCGGCCCCACTCCGTCGAGCGGCGACAAATGTCCCATGAGCACGAAGTAGCGGCCGCGAAATCCGCCGGATTGCTCGATGGCGACCACGTCGGCGGGAGACTCTACGACGCATAGCTGCGCCAAGTCCCGTTGAGTCGATGCGCAGATCGTGCAGTATTCGCTCTCGGTCAGCATTCGGCAGCGTTTGCAATGACCGACGCTGTCGAGCGCCTCGGCCAGCGCTTGGGCGAGCGCCTTGCCGCCGTCGCGATCTCGCTCCAATAGGTAGAACGCCATGCGCTGCGCCGATTTCGGGCCGACGCCGGGGAGGCAGCGCAGCGAGTCGATCAAGCGTGCCAGGGTGGGGGTGTACTTCAAAACGGCAGCTTCATGCCCGGCGGAAGATTGAGCCCGGACATGAGCCCCGAGTACTTCTCTTGGCTGCGCGCCGCGATCTTACGCACCGCATCGTTGATGGCCGCCACCAGGAGATCCTCGAGCATATCCTTGTCTTCGCCGAGCAGTTTCGGCTCGATGAACACTTTTTTCGCTTCGTGGTGCCCGTTCAGAGTCACCTTGACCATGCCCGCGCCGGACTCGCCGGTGATCTCGAGCGCGGCCAGTTCGGCCTGCGCCTTCTTCATGGTTTCCTGCATCTGCTGCGCCTGACGCATCAGATTTCCCAATCCACCCTTCATCATGCCCCACCCTCCACTGCTAATTCGCAGGCTTCACCGAGGCCGCGTCCACTTCCGCACCGAATCGTTCGCGCAGACCCTTGACGGCGGGATCGGCCTCGAACGCCGCCGCGGCGCGAGCGACCCTCTCCTGTTCATCGAGCGCGCGCTGACGCGCGGGCGTCGCGAGAGCCGATTGCACGGTTTCGTAGTTGACGCGGATGTCCCGGCCGAGATACTTGGAAAGACCCTGCACGAGCTTCTCCTCGATGGGCCGCGTGCGCCGGTCCGCCGCCGCTCCATCGAGCTGCAAGATCAGAACATCACGCTCAAATTTTGCCGGCACGCAATTCAGCGCGAATTGGCGAACCATGCCGGTCAGGTTGGCCGCCTCGACCACCGCCGGCCAGTTGCCGGCATCGACGCTCGTCAATCTGACGCTCGGGGAATTTCCCGCCGCGGGGGCCGCGCTGGCCGCGGCGGCGCGCGCCTGCGGTTCGCGGGCCGGGACGCCGGAATCCGGACGGAACGCCAGCATGCGGAGCAGTGTCATCTCGAAACCGGCGCGGGGTTCCGGCGCGACGCCCAGATCGCGGCGACCTCCCAAGGCGATTTGATAGTAGAGCTGGGCATCCTCGGGTGAAATGGCCTGGGCCAGGCGAGTCAGCGAATCGGCATCGAACTCCTCGTCCTGGAGCGCGGCCTCCGGCACGATTTGCACGATGGCCACGCGCTGCAAGAGTGCCGCCAGCTCGACCAATGCCCGATCATAGTCGGGCGCATTGAGATCGAGCTCTCTGACCTCGGCCAGAAGCGCGGGGCCATCCCCGCGAGATAGCGCTTCGATGAGACGGCCCACGTGGCCGCGATCGATGGTGCCGAGCATTGCGCGGGCATTGGCCTCGTTCAGTGTGCCGCCCCCGAATGCGATCAACTGATCCAACAAGCTCAATGCGTCGCGCATGCTGCCCTCGGCCGCGCGCGCCAGCAGCGCCGCCGCGGCCGGTTCGAACTGCAGCTTCTCCGCTTCGGCAATGAATTTCAGCCGATCGCCGATCAAGGCGGCAGGCAGGCGTTTGAGGCTGAACTGCAGGCAGCGCGAAAGCACCGTGACGGGCAATTTCTGCGGATCGGTCGTCGCTAGCAGGAATTTGACGTGCGGCGGAGGTTCCTCGAACGTCTTGAGCAAGGCATTGAAGGAATGATTCGACAGCATGTGCACTTCGTCGATCAGATACACCTTGTAGCGGCCGCGGGTCGGGGCATATTGCACGTTGTCGAGCAATTCGCGGGTATCGTCGACCTTGGTGCGCGAAGCCGCATCGACCTCGATGAGATCCACGAAGCGGCCCTCGTCGATCTCCCGGCACGCGGCGCAAACGCCGCAGGGGTTCGAGCTCACGCCCGCCGTTTCGCAGTTCAGCGACTTGGCGAGAATGCGCGCAATCGTTGTCTTGCCCACCCCGCGGGTGCCCGTGAACAGGAATGCGTGGTGTACCTTGCCGCTGTCGAGCGCATTGGCGAGCGCACGCAGCACATGCTCCTGCCCCACCATCTCGGCAAACCGTTTGGGGCGCCATTTACGCGCTAATGCGATGTAACTCATGGTTTTCAGTTTAGCCGCGGAAGGCCGGGGTCGCGCGGCTTTTAGGTGGCAGCCCGCGCCAGCAGGACTCCGGCGCCCGACTATAAGCCGCTACCGCTGCTCCCTTCCGGGCCTGACGGGGTTCGTGGCCAGTCGTCGCGAAGATGCAAGCGCGAGCCGCCATAGACTAAAAGGCCGGCGGAGAGGGAGGAAATCGATTTTGCGAACTCCCAATCCCATCAGTGGCTTGGGCTCATTGTGCCATAGAATTGCGCCCGTTGGCGCCGGGAAAATCTGCACCAGTTACGCGCGCAGCGCGATCAGCACCGCTTCACGTGAAGTGTGCGAGAAATTGTGTTGCGCGCTCGTTTCATTTCGTGGCTTGGCAAATTGATACGCTCATCGCGGTGCGCTCATGAATACATCCAGACGTGCGGGGGTGGACAGCTGAACTCAGTGCGGTTCAATCATCGTGAATACACCGAGGAGTACGAGCGCCGGAGAGCCCCAACCGCACGCATGCAGAAGACCGGCGTCGAAGGAACCAAGTTTGTATCGTATGTCGTGCCCTTCTCGCCGTCGATCCACTCGTGAGGCGTTTTAAAGCGCCCTGATCAGGGTGTCCCCGGCACCGTGAAGTCGGCGGGCAAGGAGCCAGATAACGCAGTAGTTTGGCTATTTGCGGAGAATGGGCGCCCAATCTCCGCACGAGATGCGGAGATACGGCTTGCGGATGCGGAGATTAGAGGCCATAATCTCCGCATTTCATGCGGAGATTATATGTACATCTGGGAGCAGGATAACTGGCCCGCCCTGACCTGGGACAGCGGACGCCTTGCTGCCTTGCTCGGGCAGGCCTCGCGAGAGCAGGGCCGTCTTCTCGGCAGGATGCAGGACCTCGGCTTCGACCTGCGCCGTGAGACCCAGCTGAGCACGCTGACCGAAGATGTGCTCCGCACGAGCGAGATCGAGGGCGAAAAACTCGACAGCGATCAGGTCAGATCTTCGATTGCACGGCGGCTCGGTATGGATGTCGGCGGGTTAGTGCCGGCCGACCGCGATGTCGAGGGTGTTGTCGAGATGCTGCTCGATGCGACCACCAACTATGCGCAGCCCCTGACGGCCGACCGATTGTTCGGCTGGCACGCGCTACTCTTCCCCACCCGCCGAACCGGCCTTCAGAAGATCACCGTCGGCAAATGGCGGGATGACAGCGGCGGGCCGATGCAGGTTGTTTCGGGGCCCATCGGCCGTCAGAAAGTGCATTATGAAGCCCCGCCTGCCGCACGCGTCCCTGACGATATGGACCGCTTCCTAAACTGGTTCGAGGCGCCCGGCAACACCGACCCGCTTCTCATCGCCGGGCGCGCGCATCTGTGGTTCGTCACGATCCACCCTTTCGATGACGGCAACGGCCGCATCGCGCGCGCGATCGGCGACATGGCTCTCGCCCGCTCCGAACGGAGCGCCCAGCGCTTCTACAGCATGTCAGCGCAAATCCGCCGCGAGCGGAGCGCCTATTACACAATGCTTGAGCGCGCGCAGAAAGGTGCGCTCGATGTTACGCCATGGCAGGAATGGTTCCTTTCGTGCCTGCACCGGGCTATCGAAGGTTCGCAGGACACGCTCAGCGCAGTGCTGGGAAAGGCGCGCTTCTGGGAGCGCTTTGCCCAGCAGTCGCTGAACGCACGCCAGGTTAAGTTGCTGAATAGGCTACTCGATGGCTTGGAGGGAAAGCTCACGACGTCAAAATACGCCAAGCTCATCAAGTGCTCGCAGGACACCGCTTACCGCGACATCTTGGATCTCGTCGAGCGCGGCGCGCTGAGCAAAGACCCCGGCGGCGGGCGCAGCACGAGCTACTCGCTTGTCGCAACCGCTGAGAGGAAATGACAAATACTCAAGAATTCATACCACGGCGCGCAGAATCTCCGCGCCGACTCGCCGTTGAGGTGGCGCGCACGACGTCTTCAATCGCTGCCAGTGCTTCCTCCGGGTTCTAGTTAGCCAATCGGGGCCTTTCCTGCGCGTAGAACTTAGGCGCAGGAATGGCCCGAATAGACGCAAGAATTAAGCTGCCCTCTGGTCCCAACGTGGCCACGGCCACGGGATGCTCTCTGCCGTCTGCAGGAAGGGGTATTTTCGCAGTCCTGTCCGAAGACGGCCTTTTGTTGCGCATACTCGGTAAGACAAAGGGCTGTGGACATGTCCTCAGACACTAACGCTAGTAGACAAGCGGGATCTCAGACCGGCTGAGACGGCGCTCGCCGTCGGCATGGTTAGCGGGATAGAGCTATTGCGGCTCAAGACGATTGCCCGTGTGTACGCTCGTGGACTGCCGCCCGATGTGGCTTGGGATGACCTGCTACAGGAGGCACTCACGCGCATTATCTTAGGCGCGCGGCAACAGCCTGAAGGCGTGACGATGGTTGCATTTGTGGCCGGCATCATGCGAAGTCTGAAAGCCGAGCACTGGCGTCGCGTGGGTAGGCGATCTGGCGGCAGCGAGGCGGTGCGGCTTGATCGAATAGGCGATGGGTCACGCGAGGTTGATTTGCCCGATCCGGCACCGGGACCGGAGCGTTCGTTGAGTGCTCAACAGGAGCTCAGAGCAATAGAGAGCCTATTCGCCGACGATCCCGTGGTCTTGAAGATTATCGCCGGGTTGGGCCAGGGGCTCTCCGCTGAACAGATTCGCGGCGCTATGGGAATATCCAAATCCGACTACGACTCGGCGCGAAGGCGCATGCGGCGCACGCTGCTGCACGCGGGGCAAGAGAGCGAATCGCCAGCGCAACTTCTACGGATCCCGAGTCCAAAGCTCCACGGTCGAAACTGTCCGAGACTTCGACGGACAGAAAGGATACTGGCCAGAAATGAACAATGGCAGGGTGGGATTACTCGTCGCTCCGCTCCTCGCCCCTTCGGGGTCGCCCTTCGGGCGATTCCCCGCTTCGCTGCCCTCGCTATCGGCTGATTCAAGCCGACGATAATTTACTCAATGTCTGGCGGAGAGGGTGGGATTCGAACCCACGAACACGGTTAGGTGTTACACACTTTCCAGGCGTGCGCCTTCGACCGCTCGGCCACCTCTCCATAAACCTTCAATCTGCGCTATCGGCTGATCCTAACCGACAATAACCTACTCAAAGTCTCGCGGTGAGGGTGGGATGGACTCGGGCCATCCTGGCCCTCGCCCTGCGGGCGCGCCACGCGCGTCCAAAATCGCTCCAGGCGATTTTGTCGAACCCACGAACACGGTTAGGTGTTACACACTTTCCAGGCGTGCGCCTTCGACCGCTCGGCCACCTCTCCACGCGGCCGCAAGGGTACCGGAGGACACCCAAGGGATCAAATCCGCGAAAGGCTGCTAGCTATTATTGCCGGCCTTGTTAGACGGGGCGGGTTTGTATTTCGGCGGAACATCCAGGCAGGCGTCCTTGGGCCCGGGAGGCGGCGGCGCGAGATCCACGGTGGGAATGACCAAGGCACTCTGGGTGTTCGGCGAATCGAGTCCAGGGGGCACTATCAGCGGCGGCAACTGCTTGGCATGCTGATATTCCTGGGGAGCATGACAATCCGGGGTCAGCTTGCTGAACAAGTGCCAGTGACAGCCGCTGGTGAGCGCTGCCGCAGCAATAACCAATAAAATTCGATCAAGACTCATGCTGCTTGGTCCTCAAGTGTAATTCCGGCGGCCTGCATTGCGCGCAGCACGGTATCTTGGTGCGCAGCGGACAGTTCGACCAATGGTAAGCGGATTGCGTTCCCGATGAGGCCCATTCTTGCCACCGCCCATTTGACGGGTATCGGACTCGCTTCCACGAACAAATCTTTATGTAAAGCCTGCAGGCTGGCGTCGATCGCCCGCGCCCTGACCAAATCCCCGGCAAGTGCGGCCTGACAGGCCTCGTGCATGCGCCGCGGCGCAACGTTGGCCGACACCGAAATCACCCCGCGCGCGCCCTGGCTCATCAATTCGATGGCGGTCGCATCATCACCCGACAGCAGCGTGAACTCCGGCGGGCAGGCACTCGAGATCTCCCGCCCGCGGCTCATGGACCCGGTGGCTTCCTTGATGGCCGCGATCCTTGGATGTCGCGCCAGCCGGCCCACGGTGCTCGCCAACAGATCCACGGAGGTGCGGCTCGGTACATTGTACAGAATCACGGGAGCATCGGAGACCTCGGCTGCCGCCATGAAATGTCTGTAAAGACCTTCCTGCGTGGGCTTGTTGTAGTAAGGGGTCACTATCAGGACCCCATCGACTCCGAGTTTGGACAAGGTGCGGGTGCGTGACACCGTACTGGCGGTGGAATACGTGCCGGTTCCGACGATCACCTTGGCCTTGTCGCGGCAACGTGCGACAGCCCGGCGGGTCAATTCCTCGATTTCATCCACCGACAGCGTCGGCGATTCGCCGGTGGTCCCCGCGACCACGACGGCGTCGGAGCCTTCGCGAACATGAAAATCGAGCAGCCGATCCCATGCAGGCCAATCCAGACCGCCGTCGGCGGTCATCGGCGTCACGATCGCTACCATGCTTCCGGCAAACATCAAAGGGCCCCCGCAGCAAATATCGCTACCTTAAGTGGCGTGACTCACCCTGGCAAGCGCCCATCCGGTAGAATTTGACCCGATGAAACAACATATCGTGATTTCCGCGGTCGGCGGCGACCGAGTCGGCATGGTCCATGAACTTTCCAAGGCGGTCGCCGACTGCGGGGGCAGCATCAGCGAGAGCCGTATGACCTCTCTCGGCAACGAGTTTGCGATGCTGCTGCTGGTGAACGGCAACTGGCACACTCTCGCCAAACTCGAGGGCGAATTCAAGAAGCTCGCCGATGCCACCGGCATGAATATTCAGTTGCGGCGCACCGAAGAGCGGGCGGCGCGCAATGACATGCTGCCCTACTCCATCGACGTGGTGTGCCTTGACCAGACCGGGATCGTCGCGGGCCTTTCCGGGTTCTTCGCGCAGCGCGCGGTCGACATCGCAGAGCTGTCGACTCGCTCCTATGCCGCGGCGCATACCGGCGCGCCCATGTTTTCGGTGCAGATGATCGTGAACGTGCCCAGCCGTCTGCACATCGGGGTGCTGCGGGAGGAGTTCATGGATTTCTGCGATCACCTGAATCTGGATGCCATTTTCGAACCTGTGAAAAGCTGACCGTTATGAGCAATATCGACATCGGTAAGAAGGCGCCGCCGTTCACCCTCGACGGCACGGGCGGCAGTTGGTCCTTGAGCGACGCCGCGGGCAGCGTCGTGGTCTATTTCTACCCGCGCGACAACACGCCGGGATGCACCCAGGAAGGCGCGGACTTCGCGGCGGCCCATGCGCAATTCAAGAAAGCCAAGACCGTGATCGTGGGGATCTCCGCCGACAGCTTGGCGGCGCACGAGAAATTCAAGGAGAAAATGGCATTTCCCTTCGAATTGCTGAGCGATCCCGACAGGAAAGTGTGCAAGCTGTACGACGTAATCCAGGAAAAGAGCATGTACGGGAAGAAATTCCTGGGGATCGAGCGCAGCACATTCCTGATCGACCCAAAAGGGGTGGTGCGGGGAATATGGCGTAAGGTGAAGGTGAACGGTCACGCCGCGGCGGTCTTGGCGGCGGTGAAAGCACTGTGACCGGGGCCGTGCGGCCCCCGGGCGCCGCAACCGTGAAGGGCCGTCAGGGCAGGCAGGAGCGCCGCATCTTCGTGCTGGACACGAATGTGCTGATGCACGATCCGACCGCGATCTTCCGCTTCGAAGAGCACGATGTTTACATCCCCATGACCGTGCTCGAGGAACTCGATGCCGGCAAGAAGGGCCTGTCGGAGTCCGCGCGCAATGTGCGCCAGGTCAGCCGCTTTCTCGACGAGTTGATGAAGGGCGCCAGCAAGAAGCAGATCGATCGCGGGCTCGCGCTGCCGACCGCGGTACCCATCAATCACGGCAAGCGCCCGCCCGGCGGCCGGCTGTTCTTTCAAACTCAACTGCTGGAATCCGTCCTGCCGGACAGCCTGCCCGGGCACGGCGCGGACAACGCGATCCTGGCGAATACGCTGGCGCTTCAGCAGAAATTTCCCAGCGTGCGGGTCACCTTGGTGTCGAAAGACATCAATTTGCGCATCAAGGCGGCGATCGTCGGCGTACAGGCGGAGGACTACTCCAGCGACAAGACCATCGAGGATGCGGACCTGCTGGCCAGCGGCGTGCAACAGTTGCCGCCCAATTTTTGGGAGAAGCACGGCAAGGGCATGGAGTCTTGGCAGCAGCAGAGCCGAACGTACTATCGGGTGCGCGGGCCGTTGGTGCGCGAATGGCATCCCAACCAATTCCTCTACGACCCCGGTGAGAACGGAGTCGAAGCCATCGTGCGCAAGCTCGAAGGTGAGTCGGCGATCTTGGAGATCACTCTCGACTACCGGGCCGAACGCAACAATGTCTGGGGAGTCACGGCGCGCAACCGCGAACAGAATCTCGCGCTGAATCTATTGATGGATCCGGAAATCGACTTCGTGACCGTGCTCGGTCCGGCGGGCACCGGCAAGACCCTGTTGACGCTGGCGGCCGGCCTCGCGCAGACCTTGGATCACAATCGCTTCGGCGAAATCATCATGACGCGCGTGACCATACCCTTGGGCGAGGACATCGGATTTCTGCCCGGCACGGAAGAGGAGAAAATGGAGCCGTGGATGGGCGCGCTGATGGACAACCTGGAGGTGCTGACCCAGGGCCAGCCGGGCGGCACCTGGGGGCGCGGCGCAACCAACGATTTGCTCAGGCACCGCATCAAGATTCGGTCCTTGAACTTCATGCGAGGCCGCACCTTCCTGAACCGCTTCATCATCATCGATGAGGCCCAGAATTTGACGCCCAAGCAGATGAAGGCGCTGGTCACCCGCGCCGGTCCCGGCACCAAGATGGTCTGTCTGGGGAATATCGCGCAGATCGATACGCCCTACCTGACCGAAACCACCTCCGGTTTGACCTATACGGTCAACCGGTTCCACGGCTGGGCGTTTTCCGGGCATATCACCTTGGTTCGCGGCGAGCGCTCCCGCCTGGCAGACTACGCATCCGAAGTTCTTTGATTTAACGAGAATTATGAGCGAACTTTGGAACTCGATGAGCACTCCAAGGAGCTTTACGGAGGCCCGATGTCATTGCTGAAGCCCCTATCCGCGTTCGCGGCGGCCGCCGCGGCCAGCGCGCTGGTGAGCGTGGGCTGGGCTACGGGCGTGGGGTTGGGGAAGAGCTCGAGCGCCGTCGATCAGGAACTGCCGGATCTGGGCAGCCCCGCCACCGCCGCCGTATCCCTCGAGGATGAGTATCGAGCGGGCTTGGGGTGGTTTGCCAGCATGCGGCAATCGGGGGTGGTCTTGGAGGACCCCGAAGTCGAGGATTACATCCAGGAAATCGGCCACAGCCTCTCGAGCCGCGCCGAGGAAGGCCAGCACCAGTTCTACTACTTCGTGCTGAAGGATCCCATCGTCAATGCCTTCGCCATGCCCGGAGGCTTTATCGCCATTCAGAGCGGCTTGATCCTGGCGACTCGAAACGAGAACGAACTTGCCGGAGTCATGGCGCACGAGACAGCCCACGTTACCCAGCGGCATCTGGTCCGCCAGCTCATAGACCAGAGCCATGCCGGACTGGTTTCCACCGCCGCGATGCTGGCGGCCATTCTCCTGGGAGCGACGGCGGGACGCGGCGATCCCGGGGCCATGGAAGGCGCCATCCTGGCAACTCAGGGCGCGGCGATTCAGCACCAGATCAATTACACGCGGAAGAACGAGTACGAGGCCGACCGCATCGGCATCGGCACCATGGCGACCGCCGGCTACGATCCGTTGGGGATGGCGAGCTTTTTCGAATACATCGGAGGGAGCGGACCTGAGCCCAGCCGTATCAATGCGATCCAGTTCCTGATCGATCACCCGCTGCCTGCGGATCGTATCGCCGAAGCGCGCAATCGCGCGGAGCAGATCGGCCGCATTCGCCACACGGATTCGCTCGACTACACCCTGATGCGCGAGCGTCTACGCTCGCTCGTCCTCAATCCGCAGGAGGTGCGCCAGTACTACGCCAACCTGGCCAAGAACGGCGCCGCCTTAGGGATCGAGATCCGCTACGGCAAGGATGTGGCCGACATCGTGTCCCGCAACGCCGCCGCGGCCATCCCGGACTTGCAGAGTCTGGTGAAGGAGTACCCGAAGGTAAATCAATTCTACGGCGCGCTCGGCCAGGCATATCTCGCGAACGGCCAGTTGAAGGAATCGCAGGCGGTGCTGGAGCAGGCGGAGACGCTGTTCCCGCGCAACGTGCCCATCACCATTCGTCTCGCGGAAACGCTGATGCATGCCGGCGACAACAGACGGGCGCAGCTGATACTGGACGACCTGTTCAATATCGTGGAACCGACCCCCGACCAAACCCGTCTAATCGCAAAGGCCGCCTATGCCGCCGGCAACCTCGCCGATTCGTACTACTACATGTCCTACTTTTATTTGATGAGCGGAGACTTCAAGATGGCGCTCAACCAGCTGCAGCTGGGGCTCGGGATGCCTGGCCTTGATCCGATTCAGCGCGCGCGCTTGAGCGCCCGGCTCGAAGAGGTACACGCGGCCATGCCCAAAGAGCAGAAGAACACGGTCGCCGACGACAACGGCGGCGGCAGGCGCCGTTAGCGTTCTCGATCAAAGACCGCTGTATCGTTGCATTGGTCCCCTGTATCGTTGCCCTACCGGCCAGTGCCGGGGAGAAGTTTTGAATGCCAAAAGTTAGGTACGAGCGCGCCGCACTCGCGATTGTTTTTGCGCTCTGCGCGAGCGCCTGCGTCACCCTGCCGCCCAACAGCAAGCGTGTGCCCCAGGATCCGTGGGAGTCCTGGAACCGCGGGGTCTACAAGGTCAACGACAAGCTCGATCGAGCCATTGCGAAGCCGGTGGCGCACGGCTACGTGCGTGTGGTGCCGCAGTTCATCCGTACCGGCATCACCAATTTCTTCGACAATTTGGATACACCGACCGTCATGATCAACGACGCCCTGCAGGGAAAGTTCGGCGCGTCGGCGAACGACCTCGGGCGCTTCTTGCTCAACTCCACCATCGGGTTGGGTGGGCTGCTCGATCCGGCGACCTCCGCCGGGCTCAACAAGAACAATGAGGACTTCGGGCAAACACTGGGTCACTGGGGTGTGCACCCCGGTCCCTTCGTCGAGCTGCCCTTCCTCGGTCCCTCGGACCTGCGCGATGCGCCGGCGAAATTGGTCGACACCTACACCAACCCCAAACAGTACATCCACAACACGGACGTGAAGTACGGTCTCTGGGGCCTATCCCTGCTCGACAGCCGGGCCCGCCTGTTGCCGCTGGAAGGCACCCTGCAACAAGTGTTCGACCCCTATGCCTTTATCCGCGACGCCTACTTGCAGCGCCGTGCCTACCTCGTGTCGGACGGCAAGGTCACCGAGGAGCCGCTTGTCGATCCGGAGGCCGACAACGATTCCGACAAACCCAAGACGCAGCCCCAGCCCTCGACGCCGCCGGAGCCCGGAAAGACGCCCGACTGAGCTACCCGAGCAGTTGCCGTTCGACGGGCTTCAGCGCCAGCGGCCCCGTGCACCGCCGCGAAACCCATAGCCGCGAAACCCATAGCCGCGGAACCCGTAGCCGCGGAACCCGTAGCCGTAGCGGATGAAGCCGGGGCGATAGAAATAGGGGCGACCGTAGTAATACGGGTAGACGCCGACCGCGGGTGGGTAGGCGACAACCGGCAACCCGATCCCCACTCCCACGACGACACCCGCCTCAGCCGGCTTTGGGTTGCCGATTGCGGCAATGCCAAGGGCGCCTGCGAGAGCTAGGGCTGCAAATCTAATCATGGCGATTCCCTCCATCGGTTGACCCCAGGAACCCATTTGAAAGCTCCTGAAGGTAACAACGGAAGGCGAGCCGCTCGGTTGACGGCTTTCGGCCCCTAGCTCGGAACCAGCAGTTCCTCAACCTCGCTCAAGCGTGCGAGCTGGTGGAGTTGGGAGGGAATGTTGTCGTAGCGCAGAGCGCGGCCCGCGCTCTTGGCCACGCTCAGCCATTCGATCAGCAGGGCGAGGCCCGAACTGTCGCTGCCGGTGACGCCGGCCAGATCGATCACTGCGGCCTTGCCGCTGTCGATCGCATCCACGCCTAAGGGCAGCAGCGCACTCACGGTGGTGAAGTGCAGCGCTCCGTTCACTCGCGAGCGGTCGCCCTCCAAGACCTCGAACGAAGCGTTCTGCAGGCCGTTTCCGCTGTGCCTGCGGCGGACGATCAATGTGTGCTCGCCGCGGCGCCGCCGGATCTGGCTTTCGATTCCGACTCGAGCCGATCGATCACTTCATCCAGTCCCTTTTGCTGGATCTCGGCGCCGAAATCGGTGCGGAAACTCTTGACGTAGGAAATGCCTTCGATCACCACGTCCCAGGCCTTCCACATTCCGTCGACTTTGCGCAGGCTGAAATTAACCGGAACCTTTTCCCCGTTGGAACGCTTTACCTCCGTTCTAACCGTGGCCATGGTGTCGGCGGGATCGCCCTTGTAGGGGAGAATGTTGAAGCGGTCGGCGGTGAAATCCACCAGCGCCGCGCCGTAGTTGTGCAGCAGCGAGTGATAGAACGCGTCGACGAAGCGCTTGCGCTGCTCGGGAGTCGCTGTCCGCCAGGTCTGCCCCAGGACGAGCCGCGCCGCATACTCCGTGTCGAAATTCGGCAGCAGCACGTTCGCCACCAAGGAGTCGAGCTTCGCCGGATCTTTCGCGTACATCGGTCGATTCGCATCCAGCTCCACCAGCATGCGCTTGGCGGAATTCTCCACCAGTTCCTGAGGTCCCATGGGGCCGGCGCCGGGCGCCGGCGGCGTGTCGGCAGCGGCGCTGCCGGCCGCGCCCGCGGCGATTGAGAGCAGCATTGCAAGGATCGAAGTTCTCATCATTTCGGCTTCTCCGTGGATTTAGTCTCGGCCGCCGCGGGTGCATCCGACTTCCCGCCGCTCTTCGCAAAGTTCGCCAACACCTGTCCGATCAAGTTCTCGAGCACGAAGGCTGATTGCGTAAAGTCGATTTGATCCCCGTTCTTCAAATAAGTTTCAGCGCCGCCGGCGGTGATGCCGATGAACTTGCCGCCCAGCAGGCCCTGGGTGTAGATGCTGGCGTCGCTGTCGGTCGGAATCTTGTCGAAGCGGGCATCCATGCGCATGAAGACGACGGCCTTGTATTCCTTCGAGTCGAAGGAGATTTTCGTCACGCGCCCCATTTCGACGCCCGACATCGACACCGGCGCCCCCACCTTGAGATCACCGACGTTGTCGAACTTGGCGGTCAGGTCGTAGTGCGGCGGACTCGCGAAAGATATGCCGCGGCTGGTGGTCTGCGTCGTCAGAAACAACAGCGCTGCGAATCCGAGCACCACGAATGTCCCCGTGCCGAGATTCAACGTCCTTGATTTGCGAATAGCCATATCTCACCTCCTACAGAAACGCGGCGGTAATCAAATAATCGAAGAACAAGATGACCACGGCGGACGTGACCACCGTGCGCGTAGTCGCGCGCCCGACTCCCTCGGCGGTCGGTGTCGCGTAGTAACCTTCATACACCGCAATCAGGCTGCACGCTACGCCGAATATGCAGCTCTTGACGATGCCCTCGTTGATATCCGACAGGCCGACCGCGGCGCGCATCTGCGACCAAAAGCTGCCGGCATCGACGCCCATGATCTGCACTCCCACGAGCTGCGCCCCGTAGATGCCGACGACGCTGAAGATCGCGGCCAGCAGCGGCATCGCGATCACGCCGCCGAGAAAGCGCGGTACCACCACGCGTCCGATCGGATCCACCGCCATCATTTCCATGGCCGACAATTGATCGGTTGCGCGCATCAATCCCAATTCGGAGGCCAGCGCGGTGCCTGCGCGCCCGGCAAACAGCAGCGCCGTGACCACGGGGCCGAGCTCTTTCACGAGCCCGATGGTCGCCGCCGTGCCCAGGGCTTCCTCGGAACCGAATCGCTGCAGCAGCTCGAATCCCTGCAGCCCCAGCACCATGCCGACGAACAATCCGGAGAGCATGATGATGACCAGCGACAGCGCGCCTGAGTTGTATATCTGCTGGCCAATCAAGTCGAGCCTGAGCAGGGCGCGCGGCGACTCGAGGACCAGGCGAAGCAGGAAGCGCACCACCGCGCCCAGTGCCACCAGGGATTCGATCAGGCTCTGCCAAAGTTCCTCGATGAGATTCACGTGTCCTCGCCGCGCTCGAGCAGTTCGCCGAAGTAGTCGGGCGCCGGGAAATGAAACGGCACCGGACCGTCCGCCAGACCGCCGATGAACTGCCGGACGATTTCCGACGGATAGCTCTGGAGCTGTTGCGGCGTACCGTGCGCAACCACCTTGCCCCCTGAGAGCAGGAACACCGCATCCGCCACGGTCGATATCTCGTGCACATCGTGCGACACCACCACACTGGTGATGCCGAGCGCATCGTTCAAGCGCCGGATGAGTCGCAAGATAACTCCCAAGGAGATGGGGTCGAGACCCACGAACGGCTCGTCGTAGATCAGGATTTCCGGATCCATGACGATGGCGCGCGCCAGTGCCACGCGCCGGCTCATGCCGCCGGAGAGCTCCGAGGGCATCAGATCGGCGGCGCCGCGCAGTCCCACCGCCTGCAGCTTCGTGAGCACCAGCTGACGAATCAGCCTCTCGGTCAAATCCGTATGCTCGCGCAGCGGGAAGGCGACGTTCTCGAACACGGACAGGTCGGTCAGCAGCGCCCCGTTCTGAAACAGCATCCCCATTCGGCGCCGCAGCACGTACAGGTCGGCGCGCCGGATGGCCCGCATGTCCGCCCCCGCCACCACGATGGAGCCGCTGTCGGCCATGGCCTGACCGGTCATGAGGCGCAGCAGCGTCGTCTTGCCGGTGCCGCTCGGGCCCATGATCGCGGTGATGCGGCCGCGCGCAATGTCCATGTCCAACCCGGTGAACACGGCGCGGCCGCCCACTGCGTAGTCCAAGTTGCGAATCTCAATGATGGAGGCGGATTGGTTCAATGGTGTCGCTATGCGGCTTGCGCGTCCCAATGACGCCCAACAATGAGTGAACGCTGACGCTTCAGGCCGCGGAGCTTTCCATGGAGCCCTTGTACGCGCCCACGGCCGCCAGGCCGTTCAATTTCGCGCGCAGGAAGAGCGCTTGCTGGCCGCCGGAGAAGCCGGACGGCTTCCCGCCCCACGCGGAGAGCGCATTTTCCTGCAGAGCCCGGCCGTAGCTGAAAGTCAGGGCCCATGGCAAAGGACCCGCCGCGTTCATCAGGTTCAAATGCTGGGTCGCTTCCACCGGGCTTTGCCCGCCGGACAGGAATGCGATGCCGGGAACGGCCGACGGCACTTGACGCTTCAGCGTGCGCACCGTGGCTTCCGCAACTTGTTGCGGGGCGGCTTGCTGGGCGCTCTTCTTGCCCGGCACCACCATGTTCGGCTTCAGCACCATGCCCTCCAAGAACACTCGAGCGGCAAACAAATGACTGAACACCCTATCGAGCACGATATTGGTCACTTCTTCGCAGCGCTCCAAGGGGTGGGCACCGTCCATGAGGACCTCGGGCTCGACGATGGGTACGATCGCGGCTTCCTGGCACAGAGCCGCGTAGCGCGCCAGCGCTTCCGAATTGGCGTCGATGGCGTAGCGGCTCGGAATTCCCGCCCCGATGTCGATCACCGCGCGCCACTTCGCGAATTTCGCCCCCAGGGTGTGGTACTCGGCCAACCGCTCGCGCAGTCCATCCAGTCCCTCGGTGATGGTCTCGCCGGGAAAGCCCGAGAGCGGCTTCGCTCCCATATCGACCTTGATGCCCGGCAGCATTCCTTGCTGCGCGAGATAGCGCGGAAACGGCACGCCGTCCTTGGTCTTTTGACGAATAGTCTCGTCGTACATGATGACGCCGCTGATATACCCTTCCGCGCCCGGCGCCGTGAACAGCATTTCGCGGTACGCGCGCCGATTCTCCTCGGTGGATTCCAGCTTGATGGTGTCGAAGCGCTTTTTGATGGTGCTGGTGCTCTCGTCGGCGGCCAGAATTCCTCGATTTTTCGCTACCAACGCGCGCGCGGTAGCGCTTAGCTCTGCGGTGTTCATGTCTGGCGAGTCTCGCTGATATTCGGGGTGGAAGCTCCTAAGAATAACAAAATCAGGCTGCATCCGCCCCGCGGGTGGAAGTTGAAACTAAATAGGACTAAACTAGTCCTACATAAAGGATCTACCAAGGGCACACTTCCCTATGCTGCGAATGGGCAAACTGACCGACTACGCGACCGTCGTACTCGCTAGTCTAGCGCAAGAACCCGCGCGACATCGCGCCGCCGCGGAATTGGCGGAGCGCACCCGCCTCTCACGGCCCACCGTGAGCAAGGTGCTCAAGGGTCTACAACGCGCCGGCATGGTGATTTCCTCTCGCGGTGCGCAAGGCGGTTATCGCCTCGCCCGCAGTCCCGAGCAGATCACTGCGGCGCAGATCCTCGACGTGTTCGAGGGTCCGATCGCAATCACGGAATGCAGCGGCGCTTCGAGTCACTGCGGCATCGAGCGCCAGTGCCGCGTCGGCGGGGCATGGCAGCGCGTGAACGCCGCGATCCGCCGCGCCCTGGAAGAGGTGACGCTGCGCCAGCTGGCGGGGCTGGACTCCGCCACGCTGCGGGTCGCCGATCTGGCGTCGGAAATGCGGCTGCACACCTGATGACGGCTGAAAACGCAATGGCAAACGGAAACTCTCGTGTCCAGTAAATCTCAAGAAGTCGAAGCCATTCTCGCGCAGAAGTATCGGCACGGGTTCGTGACCGACATCGAGTCCGACAGCCTGCCGCCGGGACTCGATGAGGACGTCGTGGCCGCCATATCCAGGAAGAAGCACGAACCGCAGTTCCTGTTGGATTGGCGCCTGAAGGCATACAGGCACTGGCTGACCATGCAGGAGCCGACTTGGGCCCACGTGCACTACAAACCCATCGACTATCAGGACATTTCGTACTACTCGGCGCCGCGCGCGCCGGCGAATGCACCGAAGAGCCTCGATGAGGTGGATCCGAAGCTGCTCGCCACCTACGCGAAACTCGGCATCCCGCTGCACGAACGCGCGCGCCTCGCCGGCGTCGCGGTCGACGCCGTGTTCGACAGCGTGTCCGTCGCGACGACTTTCAAGGAGAAATTGTCCAAGGCCGGAGTGATCTTCTGTTCATTCTCGGACGCGGTTCGAAATCATCCGCAGCTCATCGAGCGCTATCTGGGCAGCGTGGTGCCGCAGGGCGACAACTTCTTCGCGGCGCTGAATTCGGCGGTGTTCTCCGACGGCTCATTCGTGTACGTGCCGCCCGGCGTGCGCTGCCCCATGGAACTGTCGACGTACTTTCGCATCAACGCCGCCAAGACCGGCCAGTTCGAGCGCACCTTGATCGTCGCCGCCGAAGGCGCGTCCGTCAGTTACTTGGAAGGCTGCACGGCGCCCATGCGCGATGAGAATCAGCTGCATGCCGCGGTGGTGGAACTGGTGGCCCTGGACGATGCCCAGATCAAGTATTCGACCGTTCAGAACTGGTACCCGGGCGATGAGAACGGCTTGGGTGGAATCTACAACTTCGTCACCAAGCGCGGCGAATGCCGCGGACGCAATTCCAAGATTTCCTGGACGCAGGTGGAAACGGGTTCCGCCATCACGTGGAAGTATCCCAGCTGCATCTTGAAGGGCGACAACTCGATCGGCGAGTTCTACTCCGTCGCCGTGGCCAACAACTATCAACAGGCGGACACCGGCACCAAGATGATCCACATCGGCCGCAACACCAAGAGCACGATAGTCTCCAAGGGCATCTCGGCCGGTCATGCCGAGAACACCTACCGCGGCCTCGTGAAAATCCTGCCGAGCGCCGCCGGGGCGCGCAATTTCACCCAGTGCGATTCCCTGCTGATGGGACCGAAGTGCGCGGCGCACACCTTCCCGTACATGGAGGTGAAGAACCCGACGGCGACGGTCGAGCATGAGGCCAGCACCTCCAAGATCGGCGAGGACCAGCTGTTCTACTGCCTGCAGCGCGGCATCTCGGCCGAGGACGCGGTCAACATGATCGTCAGCGGATTCTGCAAGGTGGTGTTCAAGGAATTGCCCATGGAGTTCGCCGTCGAGGCGCAGAACCTGTTGAGCGTGAGTCTGGAAGGCGCCGTCGGCTGACGGCCTCGCGAGGAATGATCTTGCTGAAAATTACCAATTTGAGCGCCCGCGTCGCGGGCAAAGACATACTGAAGGGCGTCAACCTGGAAGTCCGGGCCGGCGAGGTCCATGCCATCATGGGACCGAACGGCTCGGGCAAGAGCACCCTCGCCCAGGTGCTGGCCGGACGCGAGGACTACGAGGTCACCGGTGGATCGGTGACCTACGAGGGCCGCGACCTTTTGGCGCTGCCCGCCGAGGAACGCGCCCGCGCCGGCTTGTTCCTGGGTTTTCAATACCCGGTCGAAATTCCCGGCGTCAACAATGTGTATCTGCTGAAAGCCGCGCTCAACGCCAAACGCAAGGCGGCCGGCGAGCCCGAGGTCGATGCCTATGATTTCCTGGCGCTCATCCGGCAGAAGATGAAACTCATGCACATGAGCGAATCGTTCCTGACGCGCGGCGTGAACGAAGGCTTCTCGGGCGGCGAGAAGAAGCGCAATGAGATTCTGCAGATGCTGGTGTTGGAGCCCAAGCTCGCCATCCTGGATGAGACGGATTCGGGCCTGGACATCGATGCGCTCAAGGTGGTATCCGCGGGAGTGAACAGCCTGCGCCATCCCTCGCGCGCAGTGGTATTGGTGACTCACTACCAGCGCCTGCTGGACTACATCGTGCCGGATCAGGTCCACGTGTTGTCGGGCGGACGCATATTGAAATCGGGCGACAAGTCGCTCGCGCACGAACTCGAGCGGCGCGGCTACGACTGGCTGCTGGAGACGCAGGTCGCATGAGCGGAGTACTGCACGCGCCCACGCCGCCGCAGTCCGCGGCGCTGCGCTCCTTCGCATCCCAATGGCGAACGCGGCCCGCCGACTCGCTGTCGCCGCTGCGCGAGCAGGCCCTGCAGCGGTTCCTCTCGTTCGGCCTGCCGACTCAGCGCGATGAGAGCTGGCGCTATACGAACTTGCGCAGCCTTGCCGCCCAGAACTTCGTGGACGCGCCGCAAGAGGCGCGCGGCGACTTGGGGCCCGGCACATCGCTCTCGCTCCTCGGCAACACCGGCAGTGCCGCGACGCTGACTCTGGTCAACGGCCATCCGGCCTTGCCGCTGACCGGCGGCTTACCTAAAGGTATAGAAATCCATAGTTTACGTCATATATCTCAAGTTGACCCGATGCAGCTTCGGCGCTACCTGGAGCCCTTGCCGGACGCCGATCAACAGCGCTGGGCGCTGCTCAACACCGCGCTGTTCCTCGACGGCCTGTTCATCAAGATCACTTCGCGCCTCACTGCGCCCCTGGTCATCCTGCACGTCGCGAGCGGCGAGGATGCGAATGCCATTGCCTACCCGCGCGTCATCGTGGAGGCGGCCGCGGAATCGGGCGCCACTGTCATCGAGCAGCACGTGGCGCAGGGCGAGCACACGCCGCTGATCAATTCCAGCACACAGATCTCTCTGGGCCGGGGCGCGCAGGTCGAACATTACCGCGTGTATGCCACGGGCGCGGGCGCCACCCACTTGGACTCTCTGCGGATCCGCCAGGATCGAGACAGCCGCTGCAAGCAATTCACCGTCGCGCTGGGCGGAGGTCTGGTGCGCACGAATCTCGAAGCGCATTTGGACGCGCCCGGCGCATCGCTCGAAAGCCACTCGCTGCTGGTGGGACACGGGGATCGGCACGTCGATTGCGTCAACATTGTGACTCATGGCGCGCCCGATACGCAGAGCAGTCAGACGGCGCGTGCCATCGCGGGCGATACCAGCCGGCTCATATTCAACAGCAAGGTGATCGTCGATGCCGGTGCCGTCCGTTCGCAGTCGCAGCAGTCCTGCCGCGGCCTGCTGCTGTCGCCGGCGGCCGAGATCGATACGCGGCCACAGCTCGAAATTCATGCCGACGAGGTCAAGTGCGCGCACGGTGCGACCACCGGACGGCTCGACCCCGACATGCTGTTCTACATGCTCTCCCGGGGGCTCGACCGCGAAACGGCGCAGAGCCTGCTGGTGTTCGCGTTTCTGGCGGACGTACTCACCGGCATGTCGGTGGAGTCGGCGCGGGCCGCGATAGAGAATGCGTTGATTTCCCAACTCCCCGACTCGCAAACACTGCGGAAATTTCGATGAAAAATATCGCATTGGCCGATCGCCCCGCCAGCTTCGACGTACACGCGCTGCGCCGGCAGTTCCCCATTCTCGCGCGCACGGTGCACGGCAAGCCGCTGGCGTACCTGGATAACGGCGCTTCGGCTCAGCGTCCGAGCGCGGTGATCGACGCCGTCGACGACTATGAGCGCCGTCACCACGCCAACATACACCGCGGCGTGCATACGCTGAGTCAGGAAGCGACGGCTCTATACGAGTCCGCGCGCGATCGTCTGGTGCGGTTCATCAATGCGAGTTCGCGGCACGAAATCATCTTCGTGCGCGGCACCACGGAGGCGATCAATCTCGTCGCTCAGAGTTACGCGAGGCCGATACTCCGGCCGGGCGATGAAATACTCATCACGCACTTGGAGCACCACGCCAATATCGTGCCGTGGCAGATGGTCTGTGAACAGACCGGCGCCAAGCTCGTTGTCGCGCCGATCGATTCGCGCGGCGAAGTTCACGTGGAGGCGGTCGCGGCGCTGATGAGCCCGCGCACGCGCTTGTTCGCCTGCGCCCACGTATCGAATGCGCTGGGAACGGTCCTGCCGGTGCGGCGCTTGATCGCCGCCGCCAAGGCGCGCGGCATCGCCACGCTGGTCGACGGCGCACAGGCGGTTCCGCACATGCAGGTCGACGTGCAGGAGCTGGGCTGCGATTTCTACGCGTTCTCGGGACACAAGATGTTCGGCCCCACCGGCGTCGGCGTCCTGTACGGGCGCGAGCAGCTGCTCGAGCACATGCCGCCCTGGCAAGGCGGCGGAGAGATGATTCTTGCCGTGACTTTCGCCAAGACCACCTATAACGGGCTGCCCAATAAGTTCGAGGCCGGCACGCCCAATATTTCCGGCGCCATCGGCCTGGGCGCCGCGGTGGACTTTCTGTCCGGGCTGGACCGCGACGCGGCGCACGCGCACGAGAGCGCGCTCCTCGAGCACGCAACTGCCGCGCTCGGCCGGATTCCGGAGCTTCGCATCGTGGGCACCGCCCGCGACAAGGCGAGCCTGGTGTCTTTCACCGTCTCGGGGGTGCATCCCCATGACCTGGGAACCATCCTCGACGAGGACGGGATCGCCATTCGAACGGGGCATCATTGCGCCATGCCGGTCATGGACTTCTTCAAACTACCGGCCACCGCGCGAGCTTCGTTCGCGTTCTACAACACCCTCGAGGAAATCGATAGGCTTGCCGCCGGCGTCGAGCGTGCGCGCAAGATATTCGCCTGACCGCCATGGAACTCAACGATCTGTACCGGGACGTGATTCTCGACCATAACCGCCGGCCGCGTAATTTCGGCGCCTTGGAACCGGCCGACGCCAGCGTCGAGGGCTTCAACCCCATGTGCGGCGACCGGCTCACCCTGCGCCTGCGAATGGCCGACGACCGGATCAGCGACATCCGCTTCGAGGGCCAGGGCTGCGCAATATCCACCGCATCGGCCTCCTTGATGACCGAAGCGGTGAAGGGCAGAACGCGCTCCGAAGCGCTGCAATTGTTCGATCGCGTGCACGAACTGCTCACCGACGACGCGGCGACTCACGCCGAGGAGCTCGGCAAACTCGCGGCACTGTCCGGGGTCCGGGCATACCCCGCGCGGGTGAAATGCGCGAGCCTGTGCTGGCACACCCTCGCCTCGGCGCTGCGCTCCTCCAACCCGCAGACTTTGCCTGCGGTCTCCACGGAGTGAGATCCCAATCCCATGCATTCGTACGAAAATGAACCCATCGTCGTGCAGCGCAACGTCAAGGCGGTGGCCATTCCCGCGGGCGTCGAAGTCAACCTCAAGTTGGGCGCGGTGGGCTACATCACGCAGGCCCTTGGCGGCAGCTTCACGGTGTACATCGACGGCAATTTGTTCCGCATCGCCGGCCAGGACGCCGACGCCATCGGCAAGACCGCCGCGACCGCGCCCGAAGTGCCGCCCGGAGCGTCCGAGGAAGACATCAAGAACATCGTGTGGCAGCAGCTCAAGACTTGCTACGATCCGGAAATCCCGGTGAACATCGTCGACCTGGGTCTGGTGTACGAATGCGACGTCAGCAAGAATGAAGATGCGACGCGCACCGTCGACATCAAGATGACTCTGACGGCGCCGGGCTGCGGCATGGGCGAGGTCTTGGTTCAGGACGTGCGCGACAAGGTGCAGATAGTGCCCACCGTTGCGCGCGCGAACGTGGAGTTGGTGTTCGATCCGCCTTGGAACCAGACGATGATGTCGGACGAGGCGCGCCTACAAACCGGCATGATGTAATGAAGTGGATCGACGCGGGGCCGACGGAGAATTTGCGTGACGGGGATGCGATCTCGATTCCGGCGGGCCGCCGCATGATCGCCGTGGCGCGAAGCGGCGACTCCTACTTCGCCATCGAGGACATCTGCACCCATGACGGCGCCCAGCTCACGGGCGGCGCCATCGAGGGAGACGAAATCATCTGTCCGCGCCACGGCGCCCGCTTCTGCCTGCGAACGGGAGAGGCCCTGAGCCCGCCCGCCTACGAGCCGGTACGCGTCTTTGCTACGAAAATTGAAGGTGGCCGCTTGTGGGTATGCGCAGACTGACGCTGTTGCGACACGGGAAGGCGCAGTCGATCGACGCCTGCGCGGAGGACTTCGAGCGCACCTTGACGCGCCGCGGCTGCATCGAAGCGCAGGAAATGGCGACGCGCATCGTGTACCGCGATCTCATCCCCGACCTCATCCTGGTGAGTCCGGCGGAGCGCGCCTGGGCAACCGCCGAGATCATCGCCACCGCCTGCGAGCTCGACGCGAAGCAGGTGCAATGCGCGCGCGAATTGTACCTGGCCACCGCGGAGACGACCTGGCGGCTGCTCGAGCGGCGCGATGCCGCGCTTCGCCACATCCTGATCTGCGGTCACAACCCCGGCTTGAGCGAACTCGCGAGCCGCTTGGGACCGAAGCCCACCCTGAGGGAACTACCCACCGCCGGCCTCGCAAGTGCTGTCTGGCACAACGCTCACTGGGCGACGCTGCAGCCTGAATCCGCCCTGAGCTGCGACCTCGACGACCCGGAAAGCATGGCGGATCTCTGGGTCTAGCGCCCCTTCCGATCTAGAACGGCAAGCCGTGCGACTGGCCGCCCATGCACATCAGCATGGGTAGCGAGAGGATGAAATTGACGCGCGACGCCCTCCCCGCGGTCTTGCGCGCCGCCGCCTTCTCTTCGTCCGTCGCCGGCACGATTCCAAGAATCTTTTTCTGGTTCGGCCAGATGAACACCCAGACATTGAACAGCATGATGGTGCCGAGCCAGGCGCCGACGCCGATGGTGCGAAATCCTTCTTGAAGCGTGAAAGCTCGGACGATCGCGATCGTGCTCCCGACCCCGTACCCGTTGAGCAGATAAAACGCGCCCGTGACCCAGGTGGCGACGGCGGCCCAGCGGAACCACAGCAGTGCCAGCGGCGCGATGTACTTGGACACTCCCGCACCGCCCGGTCCGCCCTTGTCCGCGGCGGCCGCGGCAAGGCCGGGGGTCTGCACGACGTTGAAGTAGTACAGGAGACCGATCCAAAAGACTCCGGAAACGATATGCAGCCATCGATCGATGCGCGCCACATGGAAGCCCACCGCCACGCCGGACCAAGAGGTAAGGCAGATGCCGATGACGATGGCGAGCACGACCCCGGTGGTGATGGCGCCCTTGACGGTGTTGATGGGATGCATGCGATTCCCCCAATGGTTCGTAGTTGTTTTTTGAGGCGCCCCCGCGGGGCCAGGGCAAATTCTGCACCCGATCGAGGCTCGCGGTCAAAAAATGGGAGCCCCGGGAGCCTCCGGAGCGAGTCTAAGTTTGCTCGCGCTGCAGCCGCATCAACCGTCGGCGATCCCGCTTGTCCGGCCGGGCGTCGGGGCGCGGCCGCGAGGCCTGTGCCAGGCGTTGCTGCTCGCGCAGCCGCGCGCGGCGCTCGGCGCTCGCGGGCGTCTCGGCGAAGCAGGCCTGCGCCTCGGCGGGCGGTCCGCGCCGCAGCGGCAGCGCCAGCACTTCGAACTCCGCCACGATGCCCTGCATCGAGAGGCTCAAGGCGTCGCCGATGCGAACGCGGTGCGCGGGCTTCACCCGCTCGGCGTTCAAGTGCACCTTCCCGCCGGTGATGGCCGCGGTGGCGAGGCTGCGCGTTTTGTAAAAGCGAGCCTGCCAGAGCCACTTGTCGAGGCGGTGATTGCCGTCGTCCATATAACCCGAGCCGCTGTTGCGAAGCCGCTATAATAGCGCCATGAAAGGCTCGATACGGAACTCGAGAACGCCGTGCTGAAGGAATTCCGCGAGCGTCTCCTCAGAGACACGGCAGCGCTCGATGCGTCGGGCCTGCTGAAGCGCGAACGCGTCATCGACTCGGCACAAGGTCCGGTGGTGCGCCTCGCCGACGGACGCGAGATGATCAATCTCTGCGCCAACAACTACCTGGGATTGGCCAACCATCCCGAGGTGCTGAAAGCCGCGCACGATGCGCTGGCGCGCTACGGCTACGGCGTCGCCTCGGTGCGCTTCATTTGCGGCACCCAAAGCGTCCATCGGCAGCTGGAAGAGCGCCTGAGCGCGTATCTGTCGATGGAAGACACGATTTTGTACTCCTCCTGCTTCGACGCGAACGGCGGATTGTTCGAAACCTTGCTTGACGAGCAGGACGCGGTGATCAGCGACGCCCTGAACCATGCCAGCATCATCGACGGCATTCGGTTGTGCAAGGCGCGCCGCCTGCGTTATGCCAATAACGACTTGAACGAACTCGAGCAGGCGCTGAAGGATTCACAGGGCGCGCGCGTGCGCATGATCGCGACCGACGGCGTGTTTTCCATGGACGGTTCGATCGCCAAACTCAAGGAGATCTGCGACCTGGCCGATCGTTACGGCGCGCTGGTCATGGTGGACGATTCGCATGCCACGGGATTCATGGGTGCGCTCGGCCGCGGTTCGCATGAGCTGCGCGGCGTCATCGGCCGCATCGACATCCTGACCGGCACTCTCGGCAAGGCCCTCGGAGGCGCCAGCGGCGGCTACGTCGCCGCGCGCAAGGAAATCGTCGGGTGGCTGCGCCAGCGGTCGCGCCCCTATCTATTCTCCAACAGCATCCCGCCGCCGGTCGCCGCGGCGACGTTACGGGTGCTCGATCTGCTCGAAGGTTCGGCCGATTTACGCGAGCGCCTGCATGCGAATGCCCGCTACTACCGCGCACAAATGCAGAGCCTGGGATTCGATCTGCTTCCCGGCGAGCATCCCATCATCCCGGTCATGCTGGGCGACGCGCCGTTGGCGGTCAACCTCGCGGAGCGGGTTCAGGAACGGGGGGCCTACGTCGTGGCTTTCGCGTTTCCGGTCGTTCCCCATGGAAAAGCCCGAATTCGCACCCAGATCAGCGCTGCGCACTCCCGCGAACAGCTCGATCAGGTCATTCGTGCGTTTCAATCCGCGGGACGCGATCTCGGCATCATCCATTGAGGACACCATGAAAGCACTGGTCAAGGCGCGCGCGGAACCCGGGATCTGGCTGCAGGATGTCCCGGAACCCGCAGTCGGCCACAATGACGTACTCATCAAGGTTCACCGCACGGCAATCTGCGGCACCGACATGCACATCTACAACTGGGACGCCTGGGCGCAGAAGACAGTCCCGGTGCCGATGGCGATCGGCCACGAATATTCCGGCGAAATCGTCGAATTGGGCAGCGAGGTGCGCGGCTTCAATACCGGGGACCGCGTCTCCGGCGAAGGGCACATCACCTGCGGGCACTGCCGCAACTGCCGCGCCGGGCGGCGCCACCTGTGCCGCAACACCTCCGGCGTGGGCGTCAACCGCGCCGGCGCATTCGCCGAATATCTCACCATCCCGGCGGCCAATGTCTTCAAGCTGCCGGGCGTTATCGACGATGAGATCGCCTCCATCCTCGATCCGTTCGGCAATGCCACGCACACCGCGCTCGCCTTCAACGTCGTCGGCGAGGACGTGCTCATCACCGGCGCCGGACCCATCGGCATCATGGCGGTGGCCATCGCGCGCCACTGCGGCGCCCGGCACGTCGTGATAACCGACGTGAACGACTACCGCCTGGGGCTCGCCGCCAAGATGGGGGCATCCAAGACGCTCAACGTCTCGCGCGAATCGTTGGACGACGCGATGCGCGATCTGGGGATGGAGGAAGGCTTCGACGTGGGGTTCGAGATGTCGGGCAACGCCACCGCTCTGCGCGAAATGCTGCGTACCATGAATCACGGCGGCAGCATTTCCATGCTGGGCATTCCGCCCGGCGAGACGGCCATCGACTGGAATCAGGTCATTTTCAAGGGCCTGGTGATCAAGGGGATCTACGGCCGCGAGATGTTCGAAACCTGGTACAAAATGTCGAGCATGCTGCAGAGCGGCCTCGACGTGCGCCCGGTGATCACCCATCGGTTGGGTATCAACGACTATCGTGAAGGCTTCGAGATCATGAATTCCGGCAAGTCCGGAAAGATCACGCTGGACTGGTCCAGCCTCTGAGCCTGTCGTGTGAGCCTGTCGGAAGAGGCTCCGGGGGGTCAGCGGCCGGCAAGCCCTTTGAGCGTGAGGCGCGGCTCGCGGCACCAGCAATAAGCGTATAGCCCGCGAGGATCGTTGAGTCTCGCGATGGCGCGCGCCTGATCGAGCACGGGGTCGAGAATCCGCTCGATGCCGCTGCTCTGCGGGACGATCCCGGCGAGTTCGCCGATGCGTACCGTCTCGGATCGAAGCTGCATCAACAATTGCTCCCGCAGGTTGAGCTCGGTCTCGATGTAGTCCACATCGTAATCCGCGCCCAGCTGCGCGAGTTTCGCCGCCGCATCGGTGGCGTCCTTGAGGCCGCCCAGATGATCGACCAAGCCGATACGTTGGGCGTCGACCCCGGCCCACACCCGGCCCTGCGCGATCTTGTCCACGTCCTCCACCGTCTTTTTCCGGCCGTCGCCCACCCGCCGCAAGAATTCGGCGTAGGCATGATCGACCGAGGTCTGCAGAATCTGCCGGGCGGCGGGCGTGAGCGCCCGATCCTGGCGCATGTCGCCGGCGAGCGCCGTGGTACCCAGGCCGTCGACTTTGATGCCGAGCTTCTCCAGGCTGTGCTGGAAGGTCGGAACCACTGAGAACACGCCGATCGATCCGGTCAGCGTCGTAGGGCTCGCGAATATCTGATTCGCCGCCGCGGAAATATAGTAGCCGCCCGATGCGCCGTAGGTGCTCATCGAGACCACGACGGGTTTGCCCGCCTTGCGCAGGGATTGCACCTCGCGAAGGATCTGCTCGGACGCGAACATGCTCCCGCCGGGGCTGTCCACGCGCAGCACCACCGCCTTCACGGCGTTGTCGTAGCGCGCCTGCCGCAGCAAGTCCGCCGTGCTCTCGCCGCCGATCGTGCCCGGCGGCTGGTGGCCGTCCAGAATCTCGCCCGAGGCCACGATGACGCCGACCTTGGAATCCGACTTGGATTTCAGCACGTGCTTGGAGCGCACGGAGGTCAGGTATTGATTCATGGAGATGGAATTGAAGGAATGGCTGTCCTCATCCTCCCCGACCAACACCTTCAGTTCGTCCGCCACTTGGCGCCGGCTCTTCAGCGCGGTGACCAGCCCGCGCTGCAGCGCCAATTTGGCCGCGTCGCCGTTGACGGCGAGCAGCGCCGCCGGCTCGTCGGTGATGAACTCGTTGAGCGCGCCGCCGGGCAGCGAGCGCGCCCGCGTGACGTCTTGGCTGTAGGAGTTCCACAATGCCCCCAACCACACCGAACTCTCGTCACGTTCGCTCTGGGCCATGTCGCTGCGCGAGAACTGGTCGGTGTAGCTCTTGTACGTTCCGGCGCGGAATACATTGACGTCGACACCCAGCTTGTCGATGGCGTCCTTGAGGAACATGCGGTAGTAGCTGAAGCCGTCGAGATACACCATCCCCATCGGATCGAGATAGACCTCGCCGGCCTGGGAGGCGAGATAGTACTGGGTCTGATCGAGCGAATCGGCCGCCACGACCACGCGCTTGCCGGAGGCGCGGAAATCGCGGAGCGCCGCACCGATCTCTTGCAGCTTCGACAAGCCCGAGGATTCGAGGGAGCCCAGATCCAGCACGATCAGCTTGATGCGCGCATCGGATTTCGCGGCGGCAATGGCGTCGGTCACGTCCCGAAGCAGGGTTTCGGGCGCGGGGCCGCCGGACGCCTGTCCGAATGCGCGGCGCACCGGCGCGCTCGAGAGCTGTTCCACCAGTTCACCCTCGGGGGCGATCACGAGCGCGGCGGAGCGCGGAACGATGGGAATGGAGGTGTGCAGGGCGGCGAGAATGAACCCGAAAATCACCAGCAGGAGCACCAAGTGCAGAACCCTGCGGATCCCCTCGAGAATTCGCCAGACCAGTCCGAAAAATCCCACCAGAGCGGACCCGACACCCATCTTTAATCGCTCCCAGGGTCGGAACAGGCCGACGTCTAAATCTTCTCGTCGATGCGCGCCGCTTTGCCCGACAAATCGCGCAGGTAGTACAGCTTGGCGCGCCGAACCGCACCGCGGCGCTTCACGCTGACCTCGCTGATCGCGGGACTGAAGGTTTGGAACACGCGCTCCACGCCTTCGCCGTGCGAAACCTTGCGCACCGTGAACGATGAATTGAGTCCGCGGTTCTTCTTGGCGATGACCACGCCCTCGTAAGCCTGAACGCGCTCACGATCGCCTTCCGTCACTTTGACTTGCACGACGACGGTATCGCCGGGATTGAAATCCGGAATCTTGCGCGTTGCGCGCTCGCCGTTCAATTCTTGGATGACTTTGTTCATAGCACTCGCCCTCTCGCACGTTCGATCTTGAATTCTTCCAACAACTTCCGCTCTTCATCGCTCAAGGCCCGGCGCTCCAGCAATTCCGGCCGCCGCAGCCAGGTGCGGCCCAGCGCCTGCCGCAATCGCCAGCGGCGAATCGCCGCGTGATCGCCCGACATCAACACCGCGGGCACCTCCTGCCCGTCGATCGCCGGAGGACGCGTGTAGTGCGGCCAATCCACCAATCCGTCGCTGAACGATTCGTGCACCGCCGATTCCTCGCTGCCGAGCGTTCCCGGAATCAGCCGCGCAATCGCATCGATCACCACGAGCGCCGGCAGCTCGCCGCCCGAGAGCACGTAGTCGCCGATCGACCACTGTTCGTCGGTTTCGCGCTCGATGAAGCGCTCATCGACGCCCTCGTAGCGTCCCGCCACCAGCACCAGCCCGGGCCAATCGCGCGCCGCGCGCGCCGCGCGCTGATCGAACCTGACCCCATCAGCGCCCAAGTACACGCGCCGGCTGCCCGCGGGTTGCGCCGCCATCGCGCGGCGCAGAGCGCTTCGCAACGGCTCGACCTTCAATACCATGCCCGGTCCGCCGCCGTAGGACCGGTCGTCCACCGTCCGATGCACGTCGGTCGCGTCGTCGCGCGGGTCGAAGCACTCGACCTCGAGGATCCCGCGCTCGACCGCCCGTCCGACCACGCCGTGCGCCAGAGCCTCGCGGATCATCGCCGGAAACAAGGTCACGACCGAGATGCGCATTCGTCGGCATCCCAGTCCACGACCACCCGGCGCGACTGCAAATCCACCCGCCGCAGATACTGCGGCACGGCCGGTATCAAAACATCCTTCGCCCCGCGCACGACCATCAATACCTGCGCCGGCGTTTCCATAAAATTCTGCACCCGCCCTAGGCCGGTGCCCTCGAGATTCACCACCTCGCAGCCGATCAAGTCGGCGCGGTAGAAATCCCGATCGTCGCGCGGCGGCAATTCACTGCGCGGCACGCAAATCTGCGCACCCCGCAGGGCCTGCGCCTGATCTCTATCCTCGATCCCCGCCAATTTCACCGTCAGGGCGCCGCCGCTGCGGCCGCTCGCTTCGATCCGGTAGTTCTGCCACGCGCCGGCCCGGCCCAGCACCAGAGTGCGATGTTCGAGCAGGCGCTCCGGCGGATCGGTGTGCGAACGTAGCTTGACCCAACCTCGGACGCCATAGGGAGCTCCTACGAACCCCAGTTGGATGAGCGCCGATGAATCGTCGCCCATCGCGGCCCTCCTTTGTCTTACAAGGGCCTTACGCGGCCTGCTTGCGGAAGCTGGTCAGTAGAAACTTGACGCGATCCGACATATGGGCGCCCTTGGAGACCCAGTGCTCGATTCGAGCGACGTCCAGGCGGAGCTTGATTTCAGCGCCGCGGGCCACGGGATTGAACAGTCCCACGCTTTCGAGGCTGGTGCCGCCCTGGCGCTTGCGGCTGTCGGTCACCACCACGTGATAGAACGGGGTCTTCTTGCCGCCGCGTCGAGTCAAACGAATCGTCACCATCTTGAATTCACCTTGGCATACGTAGCCGCTAATTGTAATGACAATGGGCTCCGAAGAGCAACAACTCGTTGAATCAGCAGCAAATGGCGCCGAAGCCGGCCCGAATGCCAAAGGTTAGGGCCTAAACCCCGGCGGCATGCGGCCCGCCATACCCCGCATCATGTTCTTCAGCATGCCGCCTTTGGCAAGCTTTTTCATGGTCTTTTGCATCTGGTCGAACTGCTTGAGCAGACGGTTGACCTCGGGAAGCTGCACCCCGGCGCCTGCTGCAATGCGTCGTTTCCGGGAGCTGTCGATGATATCCGGGCGCCGGCGCTCCCGGGGCGTCATCGAGTCGATGATCCCCAATTGCCGCTTCAGGTTGCGGGGGTTGACCGCGCCTGCCGCCGCCGCGGCGTTGGCCTGCATCTGCGCGGGCAGTTTCTCGAGCAGGGCGGACATGCCACCCATCTTTTGCAGCTGGCTCAGCTGGTCGCGCAAATCCGCCAGATCGAAGGACTTTCCCTTGCTGATCTTCTGGGCGAGCTTTTCGGCCTTCTCCTGGTCGACCTGCCCCTGCACCTGTTCGACCAGCGACAGCACATCGCCCATACCGAGGATGCGCGAGGCGATCCGCTCCGGCTGAAACAGCTCCAGGGCATCGGATTTCTCGCCGGTGCCGACGAACAAAATGGGCTTGCCGGTGATCTGCCTCACCGACAGCGCCGCTCCGCCGCGCGCGTCGCCGTCCGCCTTGGTGAGGATCACCCCGGTCAGGCTCAGGGCGTCGTTGAAGGCCTTGGCGGCGTTGACCGCGTCCTGCCCCGCCATGCTGTCCACGACGAACAGGCGCTCGTGCGGCTTGACCGCCGCCTCGAGTTCCGCCACTTCCGTCATCATCTCGGCATCGACGTGCAAACGGCCCGCGGTGTCGAGCAGCAGCACGTCGTAGGCCTGCAGCGTTGCCTCGGTGAGCGCGCGCTTCGCAATGGCGATGGGTGCTTCGCTCGCGAGTGCCGCGGCAAAACCCGCGCCCACCTGTGAAGCCAGCGTCTCGAGCTGCAGAATGGCGGCCGGACGATAGACGTCGGTGCTGACCATCAACACTTTTTTCTTTTGCTTCTCGATCAGCCAGCGCGCGAGTTTGCCGGCGCTCGTGGTCTTGCCGGCGCCTTGCAGGCCGGCGAGCATGACCACCACCGGGCGCTGCGCGCGCAGGTTGAGCCCGGCGGAGGGCTCCCCCATGAGCCGCGTCAGCTCCTCGTGCACCACCTTGATGAAGGCCTGTCCGGGGGTGAGGCTCTTGGTGACTTCGACGCCGACGGCGCGCGCCTTGACGGCCTCGGTGAAGGTCTTGACGACGCTGAGCGCGACGTCGGCGTCGAGCAGCGCGAGGCGCACCTCGCGAACGGTATCGCTGATATTGTCGTCGGTGAGCCGGCCGCGGCCGGAGAGCGACTTGAGTGCGGCGGATAGGCTGGATGTGAGGCGGTCGAACATGGCGTTGATGTTATCATTCCCCGGTCGTCATTTAGCGCCGCCGCGATCCAAAGGGCCTCCGTGATTCTTGCCGCCGCTTTATTCCTGCTCTATATCGCCAGCGCCTGGGTCTTGCTGCGCAGTGTGAATTCTCCACGCCTGGAGCCCCTCGCCTGGTTGTTGATATTGGTGTCCATCGTCGGCCACAGCGACGCCATGATGCACATGATGCGCACCCATGGTCCCTTCTCCATCGGCCTGCTCGAGGCGATCTCCCTGTTCGCCTGGGCGCTCGCCGTCCTCGCCTGCCTGATATCCATCGACCGGCAGTACCGCGCGCTGGGTGCGCTGCTGATGGCGAGCGCGGCGTTCGGCGCGGCGGTCACCGGCGTCGGAAGCGGCCAGCCTGAATCCGCCACGGCCGGCTGGGAACTCACCGCACACATCCTGCTCTCCATGGGCGCGGCCGCCCTGCTGTTCGCGGCGGCGCTGACGGCGGTACTGCTCGTGTATCTCGATCGGCGCCTGCGCACACGGCGGATCGCCGACCTGCCGAGCGTCCTGCCGCCGCTCGATGCCCTCGAGAAGGTCATGTTCAGGCTGATCGCGGTAGGGTTCGGTCTGTTGACTCTCGCGCTGTTCACGGGGTTCGTGTTCGTCACCAACCTGTTCACGCAGAACCTGGTGCAAAAGACCGCGCTGTCGCTGCTCGCCTGGGTTCTGTTCGGAGTGCTGTTGATCGGGCGCGTCCGATTCGGCTGGCGCGGCCGTGCGGCCGTTCAATGGACCTTGAGCGGATTCGGCGTGTTGGCCGTCGCGTACTTCGGTGTGAAGTTCGTCCTCGAGGATGTGCTCGGGCGGCATTGGGGCTGATGCCGCACCCCTCCCTGGAACTGCTCTTCTGCGCGTTGGCGGGACTGCTCATCCTCGCGGCATTCTTCGCCGGCAGCGAAACCGCCCTCATGAGTTTGAACCGTTATCGCCTCCGGCATAGCGCCAACGAGGGAAATCGCGGCGCGCGGCTGGCGGAGAAACTGCTCGCCCATCCCGACCGATTGATCGGCTTGATCCTATTGCTCAGCACCATCGTCAATGTGGCATCCCCCATGTTGGTGGGCTTCATCGCCTTGCGGCTCGGCGGCGAGTTTTGGGTCGCCTCCGGGGCGACGATCCTGGCTTTCGTACTGCTGATTTTTTGCGAGGTCGCGCCCAAGACCTTCGGCGCCCTGCATCCGGAACGGCTGGCGTTGCCTGCGGCCTATATCTACACGCCGCTGCTATGGCTGCTCTATCCCTTCGTGTGGGCCACGAATCTTTTTGCCAATGGCGTGCTGCGCCTGTTCGGTGTTTCGCGTCAGCTGGCCGCCAACTCCTTGAGCAGCGAGGAGCTGCGCACCGTCGTCGCCGAGGCCGGCGCGATGATCCCGCACCGGCACCAACAGATGCTGGTCAGCATCTTGGATCTGGAACACGCGACCGTGGAAGACATCATGGTGCCGCGGAATGAAATTGTCGGCATCGATGTCGATGACGATTGGGACCGGGTCGTCGAGCAGCTGCGCCAGAGCCAGCACACGCGGCTGCCGGTTTACGAAGGAGAAATCGACCGCATCATCGGCGTGCTCCACATGAAGCAGGTGGTGCACGAACTGGCGCGCGGCCGCCTGGACCGGGACGCGCTGATCGAAGCGGCCGGGGCGCGTGAAGCGTACTTCGCGCCGTCCGGCACCACACTCAACACCCAGCTCCTGAATTTTCAGCGCGACAAGCGCCGCATGGCGTTCGTGGTCGACGAATACGGCGATATTCAAGGGCTGGTGACGCTCGAGGACATACTCGAGGAGATCGTCGGGGAATTCACCACGGATCCGGCGACCATGATGCACAAGGACGTGCACGCCGACGCCGACGGCAGCTTTGTCGTGAACGGGTCCGCGACCATCCGCGCGCTCAACCGCTCCATGCGCTGGAACCTGCCCACGGACGGACCGAAAACCCTGAACGGCTTGATCGTGGAATTTCTGGAGGCCATCCCGGAACCCGGCACCACGCTGAAATTGGCGGACTACATGCTGGAGGTTCTGCAGACCGGCGACAACGCCATCAAGACGGTGCGCATACGGCCGCCGGACTCTCGCTAGTCCGGCGGAACGATTCCGACGGCAAACGGTCTTTTTAAGATCAGCGGCCGGGACAGCACGCGCGGGGTCTATGAATGTAATTTCTACAAGAACGGACGACACCGCATCTCAAGTGGATTTGATTTGGCAGCGGCACCTCGACGGCGTTGCGTGCGGCGAGTGCAGCGTGGATGATTTCGTCGCGAAATTGCTGAGGTTGTCGAGGACAGAGGCGGGTCTGGCGTGGAACGTAGCCGCGTTGCTCGACCAGCGATTCCGGCGCGGCGAAGTGCCGGTCGATCTATATCGTCGCATCGAATCGAAAATCGTGAACCGCAAGGTGGGTGCGCGCCGTGTCGGTACGACGGGCGAACTTGATACGAGCACGCTGGGCAGCGGTTCGACGATCGAGTTTGATTTGGACCCGCCCTTCAAGGTGACGACGGAGCGATTCCACGTCCCGACCGGCGGCGTTCCGACGGCAACGGCGCCGCCCATGTCCGCGCCGGCGCAGACGCCCGCGCCGGTGCAGACGCAGGCGCAGGCGCAG
>Ga0209274_10000119_pt1 | contig 67542 bp, 62 predicted proteins | sample HubBroMetageREF1_FD_188343 | JGI IMG/M metagenome (GOLD analysis project Ga0209274, IMG submission 188343) | Reference soil microbial communities from the Hubbard Brook experimental Forest, New Hampshire, USA - Hubbard Brook CCASE Soil... | ecosystem: Environmental > Terrestrial > Soil >...
GCTGTAAAGTATTGAAAATGTGGTGGCCAGGGACGGAGTTGAACCGCCGACGCCAGCCTTTTCAGGGCTGCGCTCTACCACCTGAGCTACCTGGCCACTTCTTGTCCGCACAGCCGGCCGCACAGCTTGTCCGCAAAACGACTCACGGCCAATTTAACCGGGCCGCGTTTCCTCGTCGTACTTGCGCTTTCACTGGGCAGGATGCCGCGAAGCAAAACAGCCGATGCGCTGGGACCGTGCGGAACTCTCGAATTATAACAATCCCATGCCCTTCGTTCAAAATAATCGCCCGCCATCTTCGCCGCGACTTTTCTGGCGTCCTCCTCGCATTCCTTTTCGAATCCCTCGCGCCATCCGCAACGCACACTTTCACAACCACGACGAGAGAGGGCCGCTCGCCTGGCCGTTCATGACCGTCAGCACGCAGCGGTTTTCGCCAAACCAGTACGGAATTTCACGATAGTCGCTTACGTCGAACACAGCGAGGTCGGCATCTTTGCCCGATTCCACGCTGCCTTTGCGGTCGGCCAACCGCAGCGCCCAGGCTCCGTTAATTGTCGCCGCCGCGATCGCCTCGGCGGGCGACATCTTCATGTGCGTGCAGGCCAGCGACATCGCCATCGGCATGCTGAGCGTGGGAGAAGAGCCTGGGTTGTAGTCCGTAGCCAGCGCGACTGCCACTCCAGATGCAATGAACCGTCGCGCGTCCGGGTATCTCGATAAGCCGAGAAAATAATTTGCCCCCGGAACCAAAGTTGCGACCGTGTCAGTCTGCGCCAGCGCTGGCAAGTCGGCATCGTTCACGTGATCCATGTGGTCGAGAGATGCGGGCCGATAGCGAAGCAGTGGCCCCAGCCGCGTTTCGCTCAGTTGCCCGAGATGGGCGCGTACGGCGAGACCGTGTTCTTCCGCGGCCGTGAAAATCTGCGCCGTTTCCTGGGCGCTGAAAGCTCCATGATCGCAGAATACGTCCACGAATCGGGCCAGTTTTCGTTTCGCAACCGCCGGCATCATTTCGTTGCAGACCAGGTCAACATATTCCTGGGAAAGCGCGCGATACTCCGGCGGGACCGCATGCGCGCCCAGAAAAGTTGGAACCACGGCGCCGGGAAACTCGCGCGCGGCAGCGCGGATGGCTTCGAGCGACTTCAATTCAGATTCCAGGTTGAGTCCATAGCCCGATTTGGCCTCAACCGTAGTAGTCCCATGACGCGCCATATCCATCAGCGCCGCAAAAACTTTCTCTGTCAGCGCGGATTTGCTGGCCTTCCGCACGCCGTCAATACTGGAGCGAATGCCTCCTCCAGCTTCGGCGATCTCTTCATAGCTAGCGCCAGAAATCCGCTTCTCGAAATCCACCAGCCGAGGATGCGTGAAAACCGGATGCGTATGCGAATCGACGAAGCCGGGCAAGACCACGCGTCCGCCGCAATCGATCTCGGTAATCTTCTTGCGATTCTTCTTGAGCCACGGATCGCGAAGCGCGTCCTTCGTCGTGCCCACCGAAACAATCTTGCCGCCCAGACAGAGCACCGCAGCATCATGAATGATTCCAAGTTCGGAAAGGGAAGTGCCGCGTCGCGAGCCCTTCGTCGCCGAGCGCAACGTGAGAAGCTGGCCGATACCTACCAGCAAGAGAGCGGCGGTCTTAGGCATTCCTGCTCCGGGTCAGCGGCTCATAAAGAAGCCCGATGTTAAAAAGCCCGATGTTAAGAAGCCCAATGTTCCTCCGTGCCTCCGAGTCTCCGTGGTGGGTGTTCACGGCAGCACCATCGGAATCCGAACGCCCTTGTTCGCGGCGAACGCCCTAGCCTCGTCATATCCCGCGTCCACATGCCGAATCACGCCCATCCCCGGATCAGTAGTCAGCACCCGCTCGATGCGCGAGGCCATCATCTCGCTGCCGTCCGCAACCGTGACCTGTCCGGCATGAAGCGAATACCCAATGCCCACGCCGCCGCCATTGTGGATCGAAACCCACGACGCTCCCGCTGCCGTATTCACCAGCGCATTCAGCAGCGGCCAGTCAGCCACGGCGTCCGAGCCATCTTTCATGCTCTCGGTTTCGCGAAACGGAGAAGCCACCGACCCGCAATCCAGATGATCGCGTCCCATCACGATAGGAGCCTTGATCGTACCTTTTTTCACCAGCTCGTTGATTGCCAGCCCGAACCGCGCGCGCTCGCCGTATCCCAGCCAGCAGATGCGCGCCGGCAGTCCCTGAAACTTGATGCGCTTGCGCGCCAGTTCAATCCAGCGCCGCAGGCTGCGGTTCTCAGGAAAAAGTTCGAGCACCAGATCGTCGGTTATGGCAATGTCCGAAGCCTCGCCCGAAAGCGCCGCCCAGCGAAACGGCCCGCGCCCTTCGCAAAACAGCGGACGAATATAAGCCGGAACAAATCCCGGAAAGGCATAAGCATTCTTAACCCCGCGCTGAAACGCGAACGTTCGAATATTGTTGCCGTAGTCGAACGTCACCGAGCCCATCTTCTGCAGCCGCAGCATGCCCTCAACGTGCCGAGCCATCGCGTCAAGAGACCGCTCCTGATAAGCCTTTGGATCGCGCCGGCGTAATTCAAGCGCGGCTTCGAACGTCATGCCATTCGGCACATATCCGTTCAGCGGATCGTGCGCCGAGGTCTGATCGGTGAGAATGTCCGGCACCACACCGCGCTCAGCAAGTTCCGGAATGATGTCCGCGCAATTGCCCACCAGCCCAACCGAAACATTTTCCTTCTTGCGCACGGCATTTTTAAGAATGCGCAGCGCCTCGTCCAGCGTGTTCACAAGAAAATCGCAGTATCCAGTCTTGAGCCGCTTCTTGATGCGCTCGGGATCAACATCAATTCCCAGGAACGCCGCGCCCGTCATGGTTGCCGCCAGCGGCTGCGCTCCACCCATGCCGCCCATTCCGCCGGAGACGATCAGCTTCCCGCTGAGGTCACCACCAAAATGTTTGTCGCCCGCCGCGTTGAATGTTTCGTAAGTGCCCTGCACGATCCCCTGCGAGCCGATGTAAATCCACGACCCAGCCGTCATCTGCCCATACATCATCAGTCCCGCGCGTTCCAGTTCGTTGAACTTCTCCCAGTTGGAAAAATGACCAACCAGATTCGAGTTTGCGATCAGAACGCGCGGCGCGTATTCATGCGTGTTGAACACGCCCACCGGCTTCCCCGACTGCACCAGCAGCGTCTCGTCGTTTTCCAGCGCCTTTAACGACCGGACGATGGCGTGATAGCAATCCCAATTCCGAGCCGCCTTGCCCGTGCCGCCATAAACGACCAGATCCTGAGGCCGCTCGGCAACATCCTCGTCGAGATTGTTCATGAGCATGCGCATGGCCGCTTCCTGCTGCCAACCTTTGCAGGAGAGCGTGTTGCCGCGCGGGGCGCGGATGCGAGTGTAAGAGGAGGTCGGAGTTTCGGTTTCAACCGGCATGGGGATATGGTAGTTCGTCGGGAGCGGAATCATCAATTAGAAGAATGAGCGCGAGCGCCTCGCCCCCAATGATTGTCATCCCGAACGAAGTGGGGGATCTGCATCTCAGCTGGGTGCCGGGCGCCTGCCTTTTTGGACATTTATTGTACAATTGTACATGTGATATACTTCGAGTATGGAGATTGTGATCGACACTTCCGCCATTCTCGCGGTTATCGGGGAACAGCCGGAAAAGGGGGAATTGGTTCGGATCACTCGCGGAGCAACACTGGTGGCACCGCCCTCGGTTCACTGGGAAGTCGGCAACGCACTGTCCGCCATGTTCAAACGCAAGGCGATCGGCCTGGACCAGGCGTTGAAGCTATTGGAGTCCTACGCCTCCATCCCCATTCGCTTGACCGACCTGGCGTTGAAGCGAGCGGTTGAGTTGGCGGCTAGACTGAACATTTACGCATACGACGCCTATGTGATCGCATGTGCCCTGAACCAGAGGGCCCCAATCCTTACCTTGGATAGCGGGTTGCGCGTGCGCGCGCGCGAATTGAAGCTTGAGGTGCTGGAGGTGAGCGTTTTATGAAAGCCTACACCTATTCTGAGGCGCGGGAAAACTTTGCTACGGTGCTTGAGGAAGCCGAACGTGACGGCGCGGTTGAAATTCGCCGACGCGACGGCGCGGTCTTTCGAATTCTGCCAGCGCGAAGATCCAAGGCGTCGCCGCTGGATGTGAAGGGCGTCAAGTTAAGCGTCCCCACTGCGGACCTCATCGCAGTTGTGCGCAAGGGACGCGAGCGGCAATAGACAGCGTCATTTCCAGAGTGTCGAAGCTCTCATCGGGAAGGACCATCAAGACTGCATCCCACTCTTTCGCCATCCATCTTCAATTCATCTAATGTGCGCTCTCGATCGGCTGCAAGTTCACGACAAGATACAACTCCGAAGCCGCCCGCCCGAAACTAAACGGCAGCGGTCCCCAAATCGAGGAATAAAATCCAGCTCCCTGTCCCATCGCGGCCGCGGGGGCGTGAGAATCGATCTGCAAAATTTGTTGCGCGGCCACAAACTGCGGCGGGATGGGGAACGTATTGGTGGCGTTTTCCGGGATCACCACCAGGTCTCCAGTCTGAAAGGCGAACTTGTTATATTCCATCGGACGCGCTCCGAACAGTTGCATGTAGTACTGGAATCCCCAGTGTCCCTCGAACAAGATACTGCCAGGCTGCTTCTGGGTTTGCCGATGAATGAAGCTGGCCATGGCGCGCCCGGAGTTGGCTAGCGCTGTGTCTCCCCAGGCAACTGTGAGCGAGATGATCGCCGACAGCGCGAGGGGAACGACCAGCCTGGCGCGTGACCAACTGGCAGAAGCGGCTCGAGTTTCATCCAGCCGCCGGGCGAGCAGAATGGCCGCTGCGGGAATCAGTGGAAGCACGGAGCGAGCGTTGACCGTCCAGTTCAGCAGCGCAGCGAACAGGAAAGTGCCAAGAACCCAAAGACCCAACAAGGCCGCGTCTGCGTCCCTCCTTATTATGTAGTCCGTGGTTGCCAGTCCAAGAACAAAAACTCCGCCGGCAAAATAAAAAGCGAACTGCACCGCGATCCACGGCCAATGCGGTTGCGGGTCGCGAATCGCGGGAAGCACCCAATGTGTAGCAACGGCCAACCCTGCAACCGCCGCCGCCAGACCGCCAAGAATCAACTGCCGCCGGTTCCAGAGAAAAGGAGAGAAAAGCAATATCGGCAACGAGCATCCGCCAAGAACGCTAAGGCCCACCAGCACGCTGGTCAGCCGTGAGGCTTGATCGACATGTTCTGGCGATTGCGCATATTGAGCGGCGTCCCAGAGCAAACCGCGGCCGTAAAGTGCCTTGGTCCAGAGCTGATACCACACCAGGCCCGCCGCAGGAATAAGCAGATACCAGAGCCAGGTTCTCAGCCGCCGATGCTGAAGTAGTGCGCAGGCGGGGAGCAACAGCATCAACGACGCCCCAAAGTATTTAGTGAGAGCACAAGCTGCCATCAGCACACTGCTGGCCACGAAATGGAGCGCCTTGCCTGAATCGAGTGCTTTCAGCCAGAAGATGACAGCCCAAACCCACAAAGCAAGCATCATGACATCGCACATCACGCCCGTGGCCGAGACCAGGAACCCGGGAGCGACCAGCGTGGCCGCGGCGGCGATCAGAGGAGATGCAGTGAATCGTTCGGCGAGGTGGTGTGTGCCCAAAACCACGGCGAGCGCCGGCAGCAGGAAGCCAAAGTGCCATGCTCTTTCCGACCAGCCCGCCACCATTCCAACCAACGCTCCGTAATAAGAGGCCAGCGGAGGATTCTTGGTTACGGCGGACATGGCCATATCGGTGTCATACCAAACGAGACGAAATCCATAGGGATTAAGAGGATGATGCGCGATCTGCTGTGCTGTCCAGACAAATAGCGGGTCGTCCATATGAAACGCTTTTCCGGAAAAAGGCACAAGGCACGCCAGTGTGGCGAATCCCAGCAGTAGATAGGAGTACCGTGCTCTCCAACGTGGGGAAGCATTCTGCCCGATCAATTCGTGCATTGCATGCGGCGCGGACTCCGCAGAGTCGCGAAGTCGATCTCGCCTGTCCGGATTATCGAGCATAGTTACTCCACTCGGTGGCCCATCCTAAACTTCGCGTTCTTTGCGAAATTTAGAGTGGGGATCTTGCGGAGTCGAAGGACCCCTACTCGGCCCGAGCAGCCAGCGCCGCTGCAAGGCGTCCTCCCGACGCACTCCGCTACGCCTCTCCTGCCTTCTTCAAGCGACGTTCGCTGCGTTCTGCCCGCCTGCTCACTCCCACTCGATCGTGCCCGGCGGCTTCGAAGTGATGTCATACACCACCCGATTCACTCCGCGGATCTCATTCACAATCCGATTCGAAATCGTCTTCAGCACTTCATACGGCAGCGGAACCCAGTCGGCCGTCATGCCATCTTCCGAATGCACGGCGCGCACGGCGCAGGTGTAAGCGTAAGTCCGCTGATCTCCCATTACGCCCACCGACATTACCGGCAAGAGCACAGCGAACGACTGCCAGATTTTGTGATACAGTCCCGCCTTCTTGATCTCGCCCACAACAATCTCATCGCACTCGCGCAGCAGGTCGGCGCGCTCTTTAGTTACTTCGCCCAAAATACGCACGGCCAATCCCGGTCCCGGAAACGGCTGGCGCTGCAAGATGTCCTCAGGCATGCCGAGATCGCGTCCGATCCGCCGCACCTCGTCTTTGAACAGGTCTTTCAGTGGCTCGATGAGTTTGAGCTTCATTTTCGCCGGCAGTCCGCCCACATTGTGATGCGACTTGATGACTTGCGACGGCCCGCGCACCGAACGCGACTCGATGACGTCGGGATAAAGCGTCCCCTGCACCAGCCACTCGACTTCGCCTTCCTTTTCGTCGCGCAGAATCCGCCGCGCTTCGGCGTCGAAGACTTCGATGAACTCGTTGCCGATGATCTTTCTCTTAGTCTCCGGATCGGTCACTCCCGCCAGTTTTTTCATAAAGCGATCGGTGGCATCGACCGCAACTAAGTGCAATCCAAGACTGTCGCGCAGATTTTGTTGCACTTTCTCAAACTCATTCTTGCGCAGCACGCCATTGTTGACGAACACGCAAGTGAGCCGCGATTTGCCCGAAGCATCCCGCATGGCCCGATCGACCAACACCGCCGCAACCGAAGAATCCACTCCGCCAGAAAGCGCGCAGATCGCGCGCCCGTTGCCGACCTGTTGTTTCACCTGGGCTACGGTCGAATCGATAAAATGCTGCGGCGTCCAGGTCGGCTTCGCTCCGCAGATGTTGAGCGCGAAGTTGCGCAGAATCTCCGATCCGAGCGGCGTGTGGCGCACTTCGGGATGAAACTGCACCGCCCACATCTTACGCTCAGCGTTCTCGATGGCAGCGACAGCATTAGGCGTCTTTGCCGTCAGCCGAAAGCCCGGCGGCAGCTCTTCGGCCGAGTCGCCATGCGACATCCAGACTGTGAGCAGGTGTGGCAGTCCCTGAAAAAGTCGCGAATCGGATTCCTGGATTTCGACCTTCGCATGGCCATACTCGCGTTTCGCGGCAGGGAGCACCTTTCCGCCCAGCGCGTAGACCATGAATTGCAATCCATAGCAAATGCCAAGCACGGGGATGCCGAGATCAAAGACGCTCTTGTCGGCCAGCGGCGCGTCGTTATCGTAAACAGACGACGGACCGCCCGACAGAATAATTCCCACCGGAGAGTAGCTGCGAATTTCTTCCAGGCCGGCGTTGAACGGCAGGACGACCGAAAAGACCTTCTGTTCGCGGATGCGGCGCGCAATCAACTGCGAATACTGCGCCCCGAAATCAAGGACAACGATCGATTGGTTAAGTATGGATTGTGTTTCCACGGATGAGTGTCTCAGATCAGTGGTCGCGCTTGCAACCAGACCGAACCGATAGTTCCCAAAGGGTAAAGACCGGGTGATAGGGTCATCTGGTCGTCGGAACCGCGGTCGATGGTTTTCAACGATTCAATCATCCGAGATCCAATAATCCGATGATTCGATCTCGCACGGCAGCTACTTGACGACTATACTCACCAGCTTCTTCGGCACGACGATGACCTTCACAATCTGCTTGCCGGCAATCGCAGCCTTCACTTTCGCGTCTGCCAGCGCTGCTTGCTTGATTTGATCCTCAGTCGCGCCCGCCGGCACCACCACCAGCCCGCGCAGCTTGCCGTTGACCTGTACGGGAATCTCGATCTCGTCCTCGGCCGCCAGCGCCGCATCGTACTTCGGCCACGGAGCCTTCAGCAGATTGCCAGTCTCGCCGGTCATCTCCCACAATTCGTGCGCCAGATAAGGCGCCATAGGCGCCAGCAGCAAAGCGATATTGCGCTGCACCTCCGCGATTAACGAAGCAGGAACTTGCCCGCCGGCAATCGCATCTTCCGCTAAATAAATTTCGTTCACCAATTCCATGATGGCCGCAATGCAGGTGTTGAAATGCCAGCGCCCCTGGAAATCATCACTAACGCGTTTAATGGTCTGATGCAGCTTGCGCTGAATCGAGCGAGCCTGCGGCGACAACGACTCTGTCTGTAGAGACGGGGCTTGCCCCGTCTCCGTCCGCGAAGCCGCGGGAGAGTTTCGCAAGTAGAACCGATACACCCGCCCCAGAAACCGCTGAATCCCTTCAATCCCCGTTTCCTGCCAATCAAGATCGCGATCCGGAGGCGCGGCGAACAAACTGTACAGCCGCGTAGCATCCGCCCCATACCGCGCCACCATCTCATCCGGCGACACTACGTTCCCAAAGCTCTTCGACATCTTCGCGCCGTCTTTGATTACCATTCCCTGCGTGAATAGCCGCTTGATAGGCTCGTCGTTCTTAACCAGCCCCATGTCGCGCATGAACTTCGTCCAGAAGCGCGAATAAATAAGATGAAGAATCGCATGTTCCACGCCGCCAATGTACTGATCGATCGGAAACCAATACGCAACCTTAGCGGAGTCGAACGGAGCCCGATCATTGTGCGCGTCGGTGTAGCGAAAGAAGTACCACGACGAATCGACGAACGTATCCATCGTATCGGTCTCCCGCCGCGCCGGCCCGCCGCACTTAGGGCAAGTCGTATTCAAAAACTCCGGCACATTCATCAAAGGCGATCCGCCCGCCAATGTGACCTTGACGCTGTCCGGCAAAATCACCGGCAGATCTTTTTCCGCAACCGGCACCACGCCGTCCCGATCGCAATACACCATCGGAATCGGTGTGCCCCAATAGCGCTGCCGCGAGATCCCCCAATCCTTCAGCCGAAACGTAACCGTAGCCTTGCCAAAGCCTTTTTCTTCGGCAAATGCCGACATTTGTTTGATCGCTTCGTCGCAGCCCAGCCCGCTGAACTCCCCCGAGTTCACCAATATCCCGTCCATCGTCGTAAACGGTAAAGGCGGCGCCGTCATCGTTTCTTCCGGATCGGTGCTAGCCGGCAGAATCACCAGCCGAATTTCAAGCTTGTACTTAGTGGCGAATTCGAAGTCGCGCTCATCATGCGCCGGAACGCTCATAATGGCGCCCGTGCCGTAATCCATCACAATGTAATTCGCCACCCACACCGGCACCGCCTCGCCGTTATAAGGATTCCGAGCGTAGCGCCCCGTGAACACGCCATGCTTTTCAATAGCGCCAATATCGCCCGCTTCTTTCGCCCGCCGCTGCTCCGCCACCAACTCCTCCACCTGCACGCGCAGTTCAGCATTGCGAGCAATCATGTCCCGCACAATCGGATGCTCCGGCGCCAACTGCACCGAGGTCGCGCCATAGATCGTGTCCACGCGCGTCGTGAACACCGTGATCGTCGATCCCGCCGGCCCCACCGTTCCGCCCAGATCGAAATCCACCAGCGTGCCGGCGCTACGTCCAATCCAGTTCTGCTGCATGATGCGGACTTTTTCCGGCCAGCCCGGCAGCTTCTCCAAATCGCGCAGCAACTCGTCCGCGTACTTCGTGATCCGCAAGAACCACTGCTCCAATTCCCGCTGCTCCACCCGAGTGTCTTCATGCCGCCAGCACATTCCGCCCACGACCTGCTCGTTCGCCAGCACCGTGGCACACTGCGGACACCAATTCACCTTGCTCTTCTTGCGATAAGCCAATCCCGCGTCGTAGAGCTTCAGAAAGAACCACTGATTCCACCGGTAGTAATCCGGCAGGCAAGTGGTAACTTCGCGCGACCAGTCGTAGGCAAACCCCAGGCGCTTCATCTGCGCCTTCATGGCCGCAATATTCCCCAGCGTCCACTCCTTCGGCGGAGTGTTGTTCTTGATCGCCGCATTCTCCGCCGGCAGCCCAAACGAATCCCACCCCATCGGATGCAGCACGTTGTACCCGTTCATCCACATATGGCGAGCCAGCGCATCGCCGATCGAATAATTGCGCACGTGTCCCATATGCAGCGCGCCCGAAGGGTAGGGAAGCATCTCCAGCACGTAATACTTAGGTTTGCTCGAGTGCGCCTCGGCCGCATAGAGCGAAGGATCGCTCTGCCAGCGAGCAGTCCATTTCGCCTCGATGCGCTGCGCGTCGTAACGCTCGTCATCACGACGATGGTCACGTTCTGCGCGCGCGGTGGGGGTAGATTTGTCTTCCAGTGCCATATATAGGGATGCCGCCGCAAAGAATAATCTTTTATTTTACAACGCGGATGCCCCATCCTAACGTCGTGTTCTTCGACGTTAGGGTGGGCCTCCGGAAGGACCTATGCAACCTGCCGACACCACAAACGCTGCCGACGATTCCATAGGTCCTTCGGCCCGCAAAAAGCGCGGACCTCAGGATGACGACGAAAAGAATATCTCTGCGAACTCGGCACCCTCTGCGGTTAAAGATGTTGAAGTTTTTCGCGGCCTAGTGAAAGCCGGCCAGCGCCTGGCCGAAATCCACGTCCACTACGAGCAGCAACCCGAATACAAACTCACGAAGCGAGAGAAGCAAGGCGAAAAACTAAACTGGCGAGTAACCATGATGCGCCTGAGCAAAGACAAGACCACCCTGACCTACAACGATTTCCTAACGCTCTCCGAAATCCCGAAAGAAACCTATGACTACCGCCTGGGAAATCGCTCCGCCCTCGAATGGGTCATCGACCAATATCAGGTCTCAACCGACAAACGCAGCGGCATTACCAACGATCCAAACCGGGCCGACGATCCTCAGTACATCGTCCGTCTCATCGGACAAATCACCACCGTCAGCCTCGAAACCGTCAAGATCGTAAAGGCGCTACCGAAGTTAGGCATCCCAGAAACCCCCGGAGAATAAGCATCAGAGTAGAAATTACAGTGCAACTATTACACTGTTGTGCCTGTTTTGCCACAAATCGCCTCAGCATTATCAATAACTTGGGAGGATGGCAAGCCATAAAGCCCGACCACCGGTCACAAAAAACCCGAGCGAGCCCCGGCATTTTCGCTTTCCTTACGCCTTTAGCCTCTCTTCCTTGCTTCCAAATATGTACATTGCTATACGTACATTTACATATGCAAAGTGTTTCACGTGAAACACTTTGTACGTACAATCTGGGGCCGGATGCCATCGCCCCTATCCTCGTTCCGCCCGGTCGCCGTTTGCCCAGTTCCACCCCGAACGCTAAACTAAGGAACGGGTACCCCTATGCTAGTAGTCATGCAAGCGCAGGCCACCGAAGAGCAGGTCCGCGCCGTTTGCCAAAAAATCGAAGCCCTCGGATACCGCCCCCACTCCATGCCCGGCGCGCAGCGCACCGCCATCGGCATCACCGGAAACAAAGGCGAAGTTGAATCCGGCACGCTCGAAGAAATGCCCGGAGTGCAGGAAGTCATCCGCGTCTCGAAGCCCTACAAACTGGTAAGCCGCGACACCAAGCCCGACAACACGATCATCAAGTTTCCCAATTCCCCGGTCACCATTGGAGGCCACGACCTGGCCATTATGGCCGGCCCGTGCGGCATTGAGAGCCGCGAGCAGGCCTTCACCATAGCCGAACGCGTAGCCCGCGCCGGAGCTCAGTTCTTCCGCGGCGGCGCCTACAAGCCCCGTACCTCTCCGTATTCTTTCCAGGGCTTGGGCGAAGAAGGACTAAAGATCATGGCCGAAGTCCGCGACCGCTTCGGCCTGCTCATTGTGACCGAAGCCGTCGACTACGAATCGCTCGACCTCGTCGACCAATATGCCGACATGATCCAGATCGGCGCCCGCAACATGCAAAACTTCTCGCTGCTGAAGCGCGCTGGACGCGCCCACAAGCCCGTCCTTTTGAAGCGCGGCATCTCGGCCACGCTTGAGGAATTTCTCATGGCCGCCGAGTACATCATGAGCGAGGGCAACTACAACATCGTCCTGTGCGAGCGCGGAGTGCGCACCTTCGCCGATCACACCCGCAACACGCTTGACCTCAGCATCGTCCCGGCCGTCCAGCGCCTGAGCCACCTGCCGATCGTCGTCGATCCCAGCCACGGCACCGGCAAGCGCAACAAAGTAACTCCACTTTCCCGCGCCGCCGTCGCCGTCGGAGCCGACGGCCTGATCGTCGAAGTTCACCACGATCCCGACCGCGCGCTCTCGGACGGAATGCAATCGCTCTTCCCGGATCAGTTCGACGCGCTCATGACGCAGGTCCGGCAGATCGCGGCGGTTCTGGCAAGAAGCGTCCCGAGCGCGAGCCACGTCCATGCTGAAGCAACAACACGGAGTTAACCAAATCCATGAACCGACCACGTCTGCTCATCGCTGTTGCCATCACGCTGGTTGCCGGCATTTTGACAGAGCAGAAACGCTGGCTGATTGATGTAGTCCAACTCAACGTAGAAGTGTCCTACAAGCTCTACTGAGGTTCCGTTGCATCTGATAATCTCTTGCCTTCACCAAAGCGTAGCCCTTTGCGCAAACTTCTCTTCATGGCGTTTGTAGTCCCGCTGCTCCTCGCCGCCGGCTGGTACTACTTCCACGAGCGAACTCTCCCCGGCTACGGGCCGCTCTATCGCGAGTATGCTTATATCTCGAATGGTAAGAGCAACACGGTCACTGTTATTGACCTGCGCAGCTTTCGACCGGTTCGCACTTTGCAAGTGGGCGTCGATCCCACTGGAGTTACGGCTAACCCTAAGCGGAACGAAGTTTATGTGGTTAACTCGGGCTCTTCGAACGTCAGCGTCATTGATGCCGAGCAGAATAAAGTTGTTGCCACCATCGGCGTCTATGGACGTCCTTTCTTCATCGATGTTTCTCCGGACGGGCGCCGGGCTTACGTTGCCAATTCCGGATCCGACAATGTTTCCGTTCTCGATCTTGACCGGCGCACGGTTGTGGCTACGCTCCATGTGGGCAGGAGTCCTGGGCTGGCTCGCGTTTCGCCTGACGGATCTACCGTTGTGGTCAGTAACCGCGCTGACAGTTCCGTTTCAATCATCGATACGGCGCGGTTGGCGGTGCGCTCTGCTATTAACATCTGTATCCAACCTGAAGACATTGCCATTCTGCCAGACTCCACGAAGGCTTTCATTTCCTGTTCGGGCTCTGGGCAGGTGGCTAGCATCGCTCTAAAGAATGAACCCAAGAAGAGCGAACCGCAGAAAAATGAACGCCAGACGAGTGAAACCCAGAACGACAAACTGCTGGCACTCCTTGATGTCGGAAAATCTCCCGTGAGCCTGGCGCTCAAACCCGATGGCGGAGAGTTGGTCGCATTCAACTTCGCTGCCGGCAGCATCTCCGTCATCGAAACCACGCCCAACGAAGTGTCAGGCAGTTATCTCATCGGCGCGCAGCCTACGCGCGGCGTGGTGTCGCTCGATAACTCGCGCTTGTATGTCTCTAACTTCGGATCGAATAACATCGCGGTCTATGACATCGACCTCGGTAAGATAATCGCGTATCTACCTGTAGGGACGCATCCCGATGCGCTGGCGCTTTCGCAGAATCAGAATTATCTGCTGGTGCTCGACTCTGGTTCGGGAGACCTCGCCGTGATCCAGAAACGCGAGCCAAAGAAGAAATTTGAGCCTTCGGAATATTCCTTGCTAACCATTATTCCGGTTGGCATGCAACCGAATCAGATCGTGGTCAAGTCGTTCCGGGCTACGAAGCTCATCGAGGGCCGCTAGGAAGTCCCCTGCGAAAGACAAGATGTGAAATCCCACCCTTGCGCAAAGAGCGCGCAAGGATGGGGCGCCCGGCTTGTCAACAGAACATTCGCGGCACCGACGCTTTTGCGGCGATGGTGATTCGGCCTGCTACTTCGGCATCACCTCGCGCGCCAACTTACTCGCTACCACTTCGCGTATCTCGTTGCGTTTCTTTCCCGCTTCGATCATGGCCTCTCGCGATCCGTAATGCTTGGCGACGATGGTTGCGGCTCTGGCATCGCCCTGATCGAGTGCCGCCCAGTTCGGAAACATTAGCCCGACCGCGACATCCCAGTCGTGCGGGCCATCGGTGGTCACGTTGGTCCAGACCTTGTAGTCGGTGATGATGCCTTCCTTCTTCACCGCATCGTAGGAAGGCTTCAAGTTCTCGCGAAAATCTTTCCAGAACGGTTCCGACTGACCGGGTTTGATCTCATAGTAGGTGACGCGCCACACCGGTCCGGGATCATAGTTCGGACTCTGCGCAAGCGCAGGGATTGCGGTTAGCAGGGTTGCGACAAACAGAGTGGCCCATAGAACTTTTCTCATCTTGCCTCCTTGTTAGTTTTGGGCCGGACGAAAATGGCCCAGATACGGACGCCGAAGGGTATCATCGCGAACGATGGATTACAAATCGTCGCGCGCCATTCACGCTTCGAGAGAGTGTTGATGAACTCATCACGCGAGGGCGGTACTCGTCCGGCGAAAGTGTTCGAGTATCGCTTCGGCTTGGGATTTGGTTACTACTGCCGACAGCGCCGCTACGTCCGCTTGCTTCACGGCTTGCAGACTGCCGAAATGTTCCAGCAGACGGCGGGTGGTGGATTCGCCTACGCCGGGAATCTCTCTTAGCTCGGTGGCTCGGTCCCTGATCTGGCGGCGCTTGCGATGGAAGGTTACGGCGAAACGATGGGCTTCATCGCGGATCATCTGCACGAGATGTAAGACGGGAGAATGATGGTCGAGAACTACGGGATCGTCTTCCTGTCCGTAGACGTAGATGATTTCTTCTCGCTTCGCGATGGCGGCCAGGGGCTGGTTGATGATTTCCAGGGCCTCCAGCGCTTGGGCTGCGGCGTGGAGTTGGCCCAGGCCTCCGTCGATCAGGATTAGGCTTGGCATCGCGCTTTTTTCTTGTGTCTTTGTTTCTTCGAGCAGGCGCTTGTAACGGCGCGATACTACCTCGCGCATGCTGGCGAAGTCGTCTACTCCTTCTACCGTCTTGATGATGAACTTGCGGTAGTCGGATTTTTTCATCTTGCCGTCTTCCCAGACCACCATTGACGCAACCGTTTCCGCTCCTTGAATGTGCGAGATGTCGAAACACTCTATTCGTTTGGGGAGTTCGGGGAGGGCCAGCGCATCTTGCAGGGCTTCCTGAATCGCGCTGGCATTGGGCTTCAGGACTCGGAAACGCTGGTCATAGGAGTGCTTGGCGTTGGTGCCGGCTAGATCGATCAGCTCGCGCTTTTCTCCACGCTGCGGGACGGTGATGTGGACGCGCGTCGCTCTTCCTCCTTCGCCGGCGAGCTGGTCGCTTAGGGCTTCTTCGAGTTCTTCGCGGTCTTCGAAGTCTACGGGAACGTAGATATTTCTCGGGACGTAGGGCTGCGCGAGATAGAGCTGCTTTATTAAAGCGGAGAAGAATTCCGCGGGATGGAATTCGTCGGCAGCGGCACGGGCGGCGGCGCCCGCCTCCCCATTGTCTTGTTCGGTTGGTTGCGCGAACTGGAGTAGGTCTTCCCAGAAAAATTCTCTACGGTCTAAGACCTTTCCTCCTCGCATGTGGAAGAGGTTCACGGCCAGCATCTGGTTCTCGTAGTGATATCCGAAGACGTCGGCGTCGTCGCCTTCGGGGGCGGCTATGCGCTGCTTCTCCTGTAGTTGCTCTACGGTGGAGATAAGGTCGCGATAGCGGGCGGCGCGTTCGAACTCCTGCGACTCGGCAGCTTCGGACATGCGTTCGCGCAGAGATCTTACTAAGTCAGTTTGGCGGCCTTCTAAGAAGAGCTTCACGTCGCGTACGGCTTCGGCATAGATCTCGGGAGTGGTCAGATCCTTTACGCACGGACCCAGGCAGCGCTTGATGTAATACTGCAGACAGGGGCGGGGATGGTAGCGGGTCAAGTCCACTTTGCAGGAGGGGACCATGAAGTGGCGATGGATGAGGTCGACGATGCGATAGGCGAGATTGGCCGGGAAGTAGGGTCCGTAGTAAGCGCTGCCATCCTTGCGCAGGCGGCGGGTCACATAGACTCTTGGGTAGTGCTCGGCCAGGGTTAGTTTTACATAGGGGTAAGTTTTGTCGTCGCGCAGCAGGATGTTGAAGCGCGGCTTCTTCTGCTTGATTAAGTGATTCTCCAGCGCCAGTGCTTCTTTGTTATTCGCTACTACGATGTAGTCGACGTCGACGGCTTCGCGGACTAACGTGCCGGTCTTTGCGTCCTCCCAGCGGCCTTCGTGGAAGTAGGAAGAGACGCGCGAGCGGAGGTTCTTCGCCTTGCCTACGTAGATGACTTCGCCTTCGACGTTTTTGTACAGATACACGCCGGGCGAGGTGGGCAGGCTGCGGATTTTCTCGGGGAGATCCATGGCGCTAACTTGGCCGCTCAAGCGTCCAGAGGTGTCGTGACCGCCGAAGCTGCCGAGCTGCGCTCGGTTTGGACGGGCGAGGGCGCCCGTCTCCACACGGACTGGAGTTTCTTACGCGCTCCATCCTTTCACAAACTCTACCAAGCTCCGCAGGGCGATTCCCGAAGGTCCTTTGGCGATCCAAGGTTTGTTTTCTTCCATCCAGGCGGTGCCAGCAATGTCGAGGTGAATCCACGGCGTGTCTTCGGCGAATTCTTTCAGGAACATGGCAGCGAAGATGGCGCCTCCCCAGCGGCTTCCGGCATTGACCATGTCGGCGATGTTGGATTTGAGGTTTTCCTTGTATTCGTCGTCCAACGGCAAGCGCCACATTTTCTCGCCGGTTTGCCGGTTGGCGGTGGCGAAGCGCTCGTACATCTCGTCAGTGCTGGCGAAGATTCCGGCGTTCACATAGCCGAGGGCCACGACCACCGCTCCGGTCAGGGTCGCGGCGTCGACGAGATGAGTGCAGCCGAGTTGGCGGGCGTAGGTGAGTCCGTCGGCCAGGATCAGGCGTCCTTCAGCGTCGGTATTGATAATTTCTATGGACTTGCCGGACATGGCGATCTGCACGTCTCCCGGCTTTTGCGCTTTGCCGGAGGGCATGTTTTCGGTGGCGCAGACGACGGCCGTAACCTTCACTTTCGGCTTCAGCAGCGCGATGGCTCGCATGGCGCCGATCATGGTGGCGGCTCCGGCCATGTCGTATTTCATTTTCTCCATGCCGTCCGCTGGTTTTATTGAGATGCCCCCGGTGTCGAAAGTGACTCCCTTGCCGACCAGACCGAGGTGCACATCTTTGGCAGCGCCCGCGGGATCGTAGCGCAACACGATCAGCGCTGGAGGCTCGTCCGAGCCCTGGGCGACTCCCCAGAACGCGCCCATCTTTAGTTGCCTGATCTCGTCGGCGCCGTGGACTTCGCACTTCAGGCCGACCTCCTTTGCCATTTTTTGCGCGCGCTCGGCCAAGATGGTCGGCGTCATACGATTGGAAGGTTCGTTGACCAGGTCGCGGGTAAAGTTCTGCGATTCGGCGACGATGCGTGCGGCTTGCAGGGCGCTGTCGAGGGACTTCTTATCAGCGTGGGCATGGCTAGGCACTGCGATGGTGACGTCGTCGATCTTCTGGTCTTTGTCCTTCTCCTTGCGATCGCTTTTGTAGTAACCGGGATCGAAGCTGCCTACGAAGGCGCCTTCTACGATGGCGCGGACGGCCTCGGGAGAGGGCACTCCGTTTCCACCGTCATAAGCGAAGGCGAAGCTGCGAATGCTTTTTGCTTTCAGGGTGCGTACAGCCGTGCCAGCGATCATGCGCAATTCGGCGGCGGAAAAATTGCTGGCCTTGCCGCCGCCGATGAGGAGCAGTCGTTTCGCTTTCAGGCCGGCGGGACGATGCAGCAGCGTGGTTTCGAAAGACTTGCCGGTGACTTCGCCGCTGGCGATTACATCTTTGGCGGCTTCGCGCACAGCGGCATCGCCGCACTCGATGGATAGCACGGCCTTATCTTTTTCGCCTCGATCCTTTTCGCTTCGATCAAGCACCACTGCGACCAGGCAATCGGTTTCCAGTTGCGACGGGAGGGCGGAGGAAAGGTTTGTTTTCATGATGGACTTGAATCAGTATCCACGGTGGGAGGGGGAACGCGCAACTCAGGGTCAACCTTTGGTGGAGCCGCTGGTGGCGAACTCGAGTTTCGAGATCCGATCCAATTCCACGCGCGCGAGATATCCGCTGGGTCAACAAACAGAATGTATGCCGACAGGACATCCCATTGGAAGAGGGGAATGTTGAGGGAGTATTCCAGCCAGAGATGCAACAGCAGTCCGAGTGCAAGCACAATGTAGCGCAAGCCTCTTACCCAAATGAGAACACCCAAGGAGAATTCGATGACCAGCGCCGACCAACTTGCCAACTTGAGTATCGTCGGGCGCAAAAACCACGCCGGCACCGGGAACCGCTTGAAGGCATCAAGATGGTACACGTAGTACAGCGCGGTTCCCTGAAGCCAAAGCGGACTCTTCACCTTCGAGCAAAATGCAGCAAAATACAGAATCGCCAGTTGAATCTGAATCATCCGTTGCGCCCACGGACTCTCAGGCCGCAGCTCGAAGAGCGCGTCCTCGTTTCCTCGCCAGATCCGGAACAGCCGGTCCAAAGAGAGGGCGGCGCCGGCGGGAGCGAAGATTAGAAAGAATCCGGCCAAGCGCAGGAACGTGTCGCCGCCGTGAAGGATGAACAGGTTCCTTTGGTGAATTGAGGTGAGGCATAGAAACACGATCACACTGTTAATGCGAGTGAGAAGACCCACCGTGAGCAGTACCGCCGAGCCGAGAAACACCCAGAACAAGGCGTTGATCCAGCCATCGGTCTGGGGGATGACGGCAAAAAGATTGAGCCGCCTACCGGGCTCTACCAGTTGCATGGTTGGCAGACTGATCCAGGCATGGGTCCCGTACCAGGCCAGCCAATCGGGACGCAACAACAGGAGAGTCGCGATCACCAATAAGCCATAAGCCATGCGAAACAGTGCAATCGGCAGCGGGGACTGCTCGGCGAAGAAAAACGTATTCCAGGCAGCGGGCAGGGATTTCAGTGTCGTCGTCACCGTCATTGCAAGTCCTCGGGTCTTACGCCATAGCCCAGAAGAACATGCCGGTCCCAAGGCTCGGGCTGATAAGAGCCGTCCGCGCGGGGAACGATCGGCGACCACCATCGGATCAAGATGATGGTTTTCACAGGCTGTGAGGGCGTGCTGTTGAGGCGCGCGATATGGCGTGCGACATCCGGCCACAGGGAATCGTTTTCGTCGATTTGAATGACTTCCGATAACTTACGGTAGCGTTCCTTGAAATAGCGCTGGGTAAGACTGAGTTGCTCCATTCTCGGGAATGACCAGGTCTTTCTTGACCCATCCTTGTAAATGACCACCGCTTCGACGTAGCTGTTGGACGCCCAGGGCGATGGGGCAAACATATCCCAGGATTGAAAGAGCCCGGCCCACAAGAAATAGGGCCTGACCAGCTTCCTGCACAATGGAAAGAATGGGAGGTTCAGCGGCACACACCAGCAAGTGATGGCCAGGATGTGAAAGCCCAAGAACAAGTTGATCAAGACGCGCGTTACTCTTGCCCTTGTCAGCCAGCCGCGCTCTTTCCGATCGATTTTCATGTTCGCCAGTTGCGGGCTTCGCTCGCTGGACAGCCGAGGGCGGCCATCCCTAGGTTTTTCTTCCTCTCGATATAGCTTCGCGGGCTTCCTTGTCGGCGGTCCGGCGGCGCTCGGTCTCGCGCTTGTCCCAGAGCTGTTTGCCCTTGGCCAGCGCCAGTTCCAGTTTGATTTTGCCGTTCTTGAAATACATGCGGGTGGGAATCAGCGTCAGCCCCTTCTGCTGCGACTTGCCGATGAGCTTACGAATTTCTTCTTTGTGAACCAGAAGTTTGCGGGTGCGGAGGGCGGCGTGATTAGAGCAGTTGCCGTGATCATAGGGTCCTATGTGGCAGTTGAGGAGCCAGAGTTCGCCGTTCTTAATCAGGCCGTAGGCGTCTTTGAGATTGGTCGTGCCTGCGCGCACGGATTTTACCTCGGTTCCGGTGAGAACCACTCCGGCCTCGAATTTTTCCAGCAAGAAATAGTTGTGACTAGCGTTCCTATTGACGGCGGCATCCTTTTCGCCGGACGCGGTGGGCTGGCGGCGAGGATTTTTCTCCCGATTGGGCTGGGTCTGGTGGCTAGTCTGCTTGGCCATATTGCGGATAAAGAAGCTGAAAAGAAAGTACCACGGCAGGTCTCAGGTGTCAGGTCGCAGGTCTTAGAGGCAGACTGTATTCCCGAGACCTAACCCCTGAGACCTGAGACCTGCACTCCAGGACCTGTACCAATGAGTGTAAACACTGCCCTACCAATCACTTCGGGTGCAAGTTGATACGATGCTATAATCCAAATTTCCGGTACTTTTTTCGGGTTACGATCCGGCCGCGTCCGGCTCGGTTGGCTTTTTCGGGTGCTTGGATACGGCTGGGTGGGTAATTCATCGCCGAGTGAGTCGTGAAAGTCTTAACTCAACGACTCTGACCGGTACGAGTCTGGCCCGGCGCCGCTGGCGCGAGAAATTTTTATGAGGACTGCTTGATGAGACGTCTGATCGTTGTCCTTGTTCTTGCGGCTCCGTTTGTTCTGCTGCTGTGCTTTGGGCCTCCTGTTCTTGCGAAAGATTCCGCCAAGGCGCTCTACGAGAAGGGCACCGACGCCGAGGCGCGGCAGAACTACGAGCTGGCCTTCGACTTTTTCCAGAAAGCCTACAACCTAAAACCGAAAGACCTGCGCTATCGCACCGCGTTCGAACGGACCCGCTTCGAGGCGGCGGCGTCAGAGGTGCATCGGGGACAGATTTTGCGCGATGCGGGCAAGCTCGACGAGGCCCTGGTGCAGTTCCAGAAGGCCATGGCGACCGATCCCTCTTCGTTCATCGCGCTGCAGGAACTGAAGCGGACCGAGCAGATGATTAAGGACGTGCAGAATCCGCCGCCGGCTCCGGCGCCTCCGAGCCCTCTGCGCAAGCGGCTGGAATCGGCGCAGGGCCCGGTGGAACTGGCTCCGATCTCGAACGTGCCCATCACGCTTAAGGTCACGGAGAAAGCCAACGTGATCTACGAGACGGTTGGCAAACTTGCCGGGATCAACGTGCTTTTCGACCCCGATTACACTCCGAAACAGGTGCACGTCGAACTGAACAACGTGACCCTAGAAGAAGCCCTGGAGATCATTTCATTTGAGACGAAGACCTTCTGGCGTCCGGTGACGCCGAATACGATTTTTGTCGCGCAAGACAATCCTGCAAAGCGGAAAGAGCTGGAACAAAACGTCATCAAAACCTTTTATCTTTCCAACCTTTCCCAGCCCACCGAATTGCAGGATGTGGTGAACGCGATGCGCACCATTCTCGAAGTGAGCCGGATTCAGCAGTTGCCCTCGCAGGGAGCGATCGTGGTGCGGGGCACGCCCGATCAGGTGGCGCTGGCGCAGAAACTAGTGGACGATCTCGACAAGGCGAAAGCCGAGGTGCTGATCGAAGTGGTGGTCATGCAGGTCAGCCGTGACAAGTCGCACACGCTTGGCATCAACCCCCCGACCAACGTTTCGGTGGCGCTGCAGCCTAATATCACCACCACCACGACGACCGGGACGACGAGTACAACGAGCACAACTACGGGTTCGACGTCGAATGGCATCAGCCTGAATTCACTCGCCAGTCTCAATGCCACCGACTTCCAGGTGACGATTCCGCAGGCGACGGCGACAGCCTTGATGAGCGACACCGATACCAAGGTCATCCAGAGTCCCCAGATCCGAGCCTTGGACGGGCAGAAGGCTACGTTGAAGATCGGAGATCGCGTGCCGGTGGCGACGGGATCGTTCCAGCCGGGAATCGGTGGAGTCGGTATCAACCCGCTGGTGAATACTCAGTTTCAATACCTCGACGTGGGCGTGAACATCGACATCACGCCGCGAGTGCATGCCGGACGGGAAATTTCGTTGAAGTTGTCGATGGATGTCTCCGATGTGGACTCGTACGTAAGCATTGGCGGCATCAGCCAGCCGGTGATCGGCCAGCGCAAAATCGAGCACGAGATTCGTCTGAAAGACGGCGAAGTCAGCCTGCTCGGCGGCATGATGGAAGATTCGAGAACGAAGTCTCTGACCGGCATCCCGGGGCTGGCCTCGATCCCGTTCCTGAAATATCTCTTTGCGCAGGATACGGCGGACCACTCGACGAACGAAATCGTATTTGTCCTGATCCCGCACATCGTCCGCGGGCTCGACACGTCTCATAGCGGCGGCGATATGCTCGATGTGGGGACGGCCAATGCGCTGTCGCTGCGACGGACCAGCGTCAACGCGCCGCAGCCGACGAGCACGGTTCCGCCCGCGCCGGCGGCTTTACCAACTGCGGCGCCATCACCATCATCGAACCAGGGCGCGGCTGCTCTCGCTGCTCCGCCGCAGCCAGCAACTTTTCTGGGCCAGGCTTCTCAGAGCTTGATTTTGCAAGGGCCGCCTTCGCCCAATCAAGTTCCGCCGAAGCCCGCGGCGCCAAGTCAGGCGGGCGCCAGCGCGGGAGGCGGTACGTTTATGTTCGATCCGCCCACTTTGAGCCAGGCCAAAGGCTCGACCTTCACCGTGAACGTCATGCTTTCCGGCGGGCAGAACGTGTACTCCGTGCCGGTGCAACTCAATTACGATCCCGATCAATTGCAGGTGCTCAACGTTTCGAACGGAGGATTCCTGTCGCAGGATGGGCAACTTGTAACCGTGGCCCATCGCGAGGATACAGCGACGGGCACGATCCAGATCACGGCCACCAGGCCTCCGGGCGCCGGCGGCGTCTCGGGACAGGGTGCGGTGGTGACACTGACATTCATGGCGAAAGGGCAGGGCCAATCGGCGCTGACCATCACCCGGGGCGGGGCGCGGGATCCAGCGATGCAGCCGATTGCCATGAGCGGAGCACAAGCCGCGATTACGATTCAATAGGAGCAGTTCTCAGTTTCCGGTTCTCAGTTCTCAGTGAGATTCGGGTCTAACCGGAGACCGAGGACTGAGAACAGGGACCTGACTTATGCGGCGCCAACGCGGCTTTACGCTGATCGAGTTGATCGTTGCGACTGCCATCCTGGCCATCCTGGTGGGGATGGCGGTTCCCATTGCGAAGAACGCGGTGAACCGGGAGCGCGAGCACGAGTTGCGCTACGACCTGTGGATGATCCGCGACGCGATCGATCGCTACAAAGACGCGGCCGATCGGGGCGCATTCCAGATCAAGGTGGATAGCCAAGGCTATCCTCCCGACCTCGATACGCTGGTTACCGGAGTGGATGTTGCGGGCAAGAAACTGAGATTTCTGCGCAAGCTCCCGCCCGACCCTATGACCAAAGAGGAATGGGGAATGCGTTCCATGCAGGATGACAAAGACGCGAGCTCCTGGGGTGGACAGAATGTCTTCGATGTTTACACCAAGTCGGACGGAATCGCTTTGGACGGCACCAAGTATAAGGATTGGTAGATGAGAGTCAGGTCCAAAGTTCGCAGTCGGGTTGGCAAACTCAGGGTTGGCAGACTCAGGGTTGTCAGACTCAAAGTTCGCAATCCCAGGTTTTGCAATCGGGGTTTCACCCTGATCGAGATGCTGGTGGTCATCAGCATCATCATGGTGCTGCTGGCGATTGCGGTGCCGAATTACACTCATAACGTCCTGCTCGCCAAAGAAGCCAAACTTCATCAGAATCTGACCACGCTGAATAAAGTCATCCAGGAGTATTCGCTCGACAAGAAGAAAGCGCCGCAATCACTGGACGATCTGGTGACGGCCGGATACATCAAGTTCATCCCGGACGACATCACCGGCAGCAACACCACCTGGCAGACGGACCCGGAAGCCCAAGACGCCGACAACACGGCGTGGGACCCGAACCAGCCCGGCATTGGAAGTGTGCACAGCGGTTCCAATGAGACGTCGAGCGACGGCCAGCCCTATTCGAGTTGGACACACTAGGTCAGGAATGGGTCGAATGGGTCGGAAGATGGACGGCAGAGCCACAAGGCGCGAGCGCGGATTCACGCTGATCTCGATGATGATCGTGATCAGCATTATGCTGATCCTATTGGGAGTGGCCATGCCCATCTACAGCCACAGCCTGCAGCGGACGCGGGAGGAAAATCTTCGCCACAATCTGACCACGCTGAATCAGATGATCTTCGAATACACCCAGGACAAGCAGAAAGCGCCGCAGTCGCTGGACGATCTGGTGACGGCGAAGTACCTCGACGCCATTCCGGAAGACATCACGGGCAGCAATACGTGGGAGGTCGAGCCGGCGGAGGGCGTAATCATGTCGCTGGATCAAACCAACACGGACGGCATCATCGGCGTCCACAGCGGTTCCAACCGGGTGGGCAGCGACGGCAAGGCGTATTCGGAGTGGTAGAGCAGGACTCAGCTGCCAGGTCTTAGATCTCAGGAAAATCTCTTCATCCCCAGTCCTCGGGCTGGTTGCGAGCATCTTCCGCGCTATTGACTGTCGATTCGTGGCGGGTCAGCCTTTCCCTGAGACCTGAGACCTGAGACCTGAGACCTGAGACCTGAGACCTGAGACCTGAGACCTGAGACCTGAGACCTGAGACCTGCTCTTGGAGGTTAGCTTGGACTTTCTCAACCGACTGCAACCGCTGGCGCTGCTTCTGATGCGGCTCGTTTTGGGCGCGATCATGATCGCCCATGGGTATCACAAGGTGTTCGGCGGGTTTCATCATCACATGGATATGGTGGGCTCGCTCGGTCTTCCGCGTTGGTTGGCATATTTTTCGGCGGGGACGGAATTTTTCGGCGGAATCGCCATCGTGCTCGGATTGTTTACGCGCTTCTTCTCGCTCGCCTTCGTGATCGAGATGGGTGTGGCCATCTGGAAAGTGCATTTTAAGAACGGGCTGATGGGCAATGGCGGATACGAATTTCCGCTGGCGCTGGTGGCGCTCGCATTTACGCTGCTTTGTTTTGATGGGGGCCCGTGGGGATTTAATTTCGGGAAGAGCGGGAGTGGTTGGAGCAAAGCAAGAAAAGGTTAATCTCGCCCGCTACCCCGGACACCGACAGGCGCGCGTCCCCGCGCGATCGGGGTCGGCGAGTTAACTGCTAAGCGCTAACTTTCAGAACTCCGCCAGTTCTTTCATCGCTCGGAACAGGTCGCTCGACTGGGGCAGGATGGCATCCTCCAAAATCGGCTGATAGGCGACGAAGGTATCGGTCGCCGCAACTCGCTTCACCGGGGCATCGAGGTGATCGAAGAGTTGATCGGCGATGCGAGCGGCAATCTCGGCGCCGTATCCCCAGCTTAGCGAGTCTTCGTAGGCAATCAACGCGCGGTTGGTTTTTTTCACCGACGCGGCAATCGCCTCCCAGTCAAACGGACTTAAGCAGCGCAAGTCGAGCAGTTCGACGCTGACCCGATGCTCACGCTCCAGTTTTTGCGCCGCCTGCAAGGCACGCGGAACGACCGCGCCGTAGGTGATGACGGTGAGGTCGGTTCCGGGCTGCACGATTTTCGCTTTTCCGAAAGGGACCATGTAGTCGGGGCCGGGATAGGGCGCGCGTCCGTAGGTTTCGCGGTAGAGGCGCTTGTGTTCGAGGAACAAGACCGGATCGTCGCAGCGGATCGCCGTGCGCAGCAGGCCCGCGGCATCGAGCGCGTTCGACGGAAAGACGACGCGCAATCCGGGCGTGTGCGTGAAGATGCTCTCGCCACACTGCGAGTGATAAATGGCTCCGCCCGTCAAATATCCGCCAATCGGTACGCGGACGACGACCGGCGCCGAGAAGGCGTTGTTCGAGCGCCAGCGAATGGTGGGGAGTTCGTCGCGCAACTGCATCATCGCCGGCCAGATGTAATCGAAGAACTGGATTTCCACCACGGGCTTCAATCCGCGCGTGGCCATGCCGGTGGCGCGGCCGACGATGTTCGCTTCAGCCAGCGGAGAATTGAAGACGCGGTCAGCGCCGAATTCCATCTGTAATCCGGAGGTCAGCTTGAAGACTCCGCCTTTGCCTTTGATCAGTTTCTGTTTGAGATACTCTTCGCGGCTAGCGTCGGCGACATCTTCGCCGAAAATGAGGACGCGCTCATCCCGACGCATCTCATCGCGTAACGTTGAGTTGATGAGGTCGGCCATGGTCTTGTTCGACGACTTGTTCGGCGCGGCGGAGCCTTCGCCATCGGCCACGGTCTCGGGAGCGGCTACTGCGGGGTGAGTTTCGGGCTTCGTTTCGAACTGGGCCGAAGTGGGATCGAGATCGGGCGAGTACACGAAGTTGTAGATCGTATCCGGCTGCGGCACGGCGGCTTCGAGGGCGCGGTCGGTATCGGCCTGCATCTGCTCATCTACTTCCTTCTCGATTTTGTTGATCCCTTTTTCGTCGAGAATTCCTTCGCGCAGCAGGAACATTTGCAAGCGGTGCACCGGGTCGCGCGCGGCATCGGCCTGGCGCTCAGCGTCGGGACGGTAAAGGCGCTCGTCGTCGGAGAGCGAATGGGAATAGGGACGGATGACATGGGCATGGACAAACGCGGGGCCATGGCCGGCGCGGCAATAATCGGCCGCGCGCTTGAAGGCGGCGTAGGAGACGACCGGGTCGGTGCCGTCAAACTCTTCGAAATGAAAATTGGGGAAGCCCGAGATCAGGCGCGAAATGTTGCCGCCGGAGGTCTGCACTTCGACGGGCACCGAAATCGCGTATCCGTTGTCTTGTACACAAAAGATCACCGGCAGGCGGCGGTTGGAAGCGGTGTTTAGCCCTTCCCAGAATTCGCCTTCGCTGGTGGTGCCGTCGCCGAGCGAGACGTAAGTGACCTCGTCGCCCTGGAATTGAACATCCTTGAACTGGCGATAATCGAGCTGACGATAATCCCCTTCGGGTTCGGGTTTGCGCGCGGCATCGGGGTGCCTGGCGAAATAGCGGCCGGCCTCGGCGCAGCCCACGGCTTGCAAGACTTGCGTGCCAGTGCAGGACGACTGGGTGACCACGTTGAGCCGCTTGAACGCCCAGTGAGAGGGCATCTGGCGCCCTCCGGAACTGGGATCGTCAGCTGCGCCCACGGCGCCGAGGAGCATTTCATACGGAGTTGCGCCCAGCGCGAGACACAACGCGCGATCGCGATAATAAGGATAGAACCAATCGTAGGCGGGCTTCAGCGCGAAGGCAGCGGCCACGCCCAAGGCTTCATGGCCTGCTCCCGAGATCTGGAAGAACACTTTCTGCTGGCGCTTGAGCAGGATCTCGCGATCGTCGATACGCCGCGAGGTGAACATGATGCGATAGGAATCGATGAGCTGCTGAGTCGTCAGGCCCTGATAGGTTTTGGCCGGTTTTGCGACGCTCGTATCGTTCAGCTTGGGATCGACTTTGATCGTGGCCATGCCGCGTCCATCACCCCAGGGAGTTCCAGCCCCGCATCATTGTAAATCAGGTCTCAGGTGTCAGGTATTAAGAAAATCCTCTCATCTGGCAGACTTTCCTGACTCCTGAGACCTGATTTATCCTGAACTCTAATGATTCATTTCCTGCGCCCTTTCGATCCGCATCGCGTCCGCTTGCTGGTGTTCGATCTTGATGGCACCCTGATCGACTCGCGCCTTGATTTGATTCACTCCGTGAACGCAACGATGCGTCATATCGGACGTCCCGAACTGGAGGGCGGCGTCATTGCGAGTTATGTGGGCGACGGCGCCCCCGCGCTGGTGCGTCGCGCCCTGGGCGACACGGACACGGATAAGCCGGACACGGATATGAATAACGAGGCGATGTTCCGGGCGGCTCTGGAGTATTTCTTGGGCTACTATCGGCTGCACAAGCTCGACCACACCACGGTTTACGAGGGGATTCCGGAGGTGCTGGCGCGCCTGGCGGAAACGTCAAATGGATTTCCGAGGATAATGGCGGTGCTCTCGAATAAACCGGTCAATCCGTCGCGCGACATTGTGCGGGCGCTGGGGCTGGGAGACTTCTTTGTGCGCGTGTACGGCGGCAACAGCTTTACCACGAAGAAGCCCGATCCGCTGGGGGTGCAGACGATTTTGCAGGAAACCGGCGTGGCGGCGGATGAGGCGCTGATGATTGGAGATTCGTCGGTCGACGTTTCGACGGGGCGCAATGCCGGGTTGTGGACGTGCGGCGTAACCTATGGGTTTGCTCCGCATTCCTTGGAAGATGTGCCTCCGGATGTGCTGATTGAAAATCCTCGCGAACTGGCGGAGTTGTTGAGGTAAACGATTTGGGAGTATTGTCTAGAAACGTAAAATTGCACCCAAAATTCCATTTCTTGCATCTCTCAGAATAGAGTGATTTATGAGGGCCTCGGGTTATAGAGATGCAGGGAGGTTCTAAAACATGAATTCTTTCAGACAGATTGCAGGATTCGAAGTACTTCGATTGGGCAAACAGAGTTTGGCTTGGCTTTTGTCGTTGTCGCTGTTGTTGGTGACCTTGCCGCTGAACCTGTCGGCTCAAGATCAAGACGCGCAAGCCGCACCGCAGGACGACCAGGCCCCCGCACAGGACGGGCAGGCGCCGCCTTACGCGCAGCAGACTCCCGAGCAGTTGCAGCGGCTAGTTGCGCCGATTGCGCTGTATCCGGATTCGCTGGTGGCGCAGATCCTGGCGGCGTCCACGTTTCCCGACCAAGTCGTCGAGGCTGACAGATGGGTGCAGGCGCATCCTGATTTGAAGGGCCAAGCTTTGGGTCAAGCGGTGGACCAGCAAGCCTGGGATCCGAGCGTCAAGGCGCTGACCGGATTTCCATCCGTCCTGGGAAATATGGACAAGAACCTTTCCTGGACGTCGTCTCTGGGCGATGCTTACTACAACCAGCAGCAGGATGTAATGGACGCAGTTCAGGTGATGCGCCGCAAAGCGCGAGATGCCGGCGCTCTCAAGAACGAGCAGCACGAAGTCGTCAAGGACGATGGCCCGAATATTGACATCGAGCCTGCCGACCCCGATGTGGTGTACGTTCCTGCCTATGACCCGTGGCTGATTTACGGATATCCCATCGTTGCGTGGCCAGGATGGTATCCGTATCCCGGAATCTGGTTTGGCGGTCCGTTCTTTTCCTTCGGACTTGGCTTTGGAATCGGCTGGTACGGCGGTTTTGGATGGGGTTGGGGTCACTGGGGATTCAATTGGGGTGGCCGTTACGCAATGTTTAACAACGGCAGGTATTACTCTCGGAGCAACACGTTTTACAACCGGAACAATTACTACCGGGGAGGAGGCGAGCGGGGCGTGGCCAGGAACGTGCAGCGCGGAACGAGCGGCGAGCGGGGCGGATTTAGCGGCCGTGCCGGAGCTGAGGCCAGGCCTTTCAATGGAGATCGGCAGGCGGCTCGAGGCTACGCTGCACCACGTGGTGAGAGCGGCACACGCTCAGGCGCCTTCAGCGGCTACGGCCATGGTGGCCAGACCAGGAGCTTTTCCTCGCGTGGAAGCGCCAGCATGGGCGGCGGTTCCCGTGGTGGCGGCGGATCTCATGGCGGCGGTGGCCGCCGTTGATCGGGAGTCGTTGATCGAATTCGCCGATCGAAGTCAAAGGCAAAGTCAAAGTAGATGACCGGCGATTTTGATCGAGGGTTCTTCAGGTTCCTGACAGAGTTCGAAAAATTTCAAGATGGAGATGAGCCATATGCGGCGAACGAAGCTGAACTTCGATGAATTTCATGGGGCCAATCTTCCTAAATTAGCCTTTGCAATCGTTTTCGCGTTCCTTTTGACGGCATGTTTTTCCACGCGTTCGATGGCGCAGCAAACGGGTCAGAAGACATTTTCATCGGCGGAAGAGGCGAGTAAAGCGCTGGCCACGGCGGCGGAGAGCAATGACGAAAAGGCGATGCTCGAAATCCTCGGACCCGAGGGCAAGAAGATCGTTTCCTCCGGAGACGATGTCGAGGATGCCGAGAGCCGGGCTAACTTCGCGAAAAGATATCGGGAAATGCACCGCCTGGTGAAGGAACCGGACGGGACCACCATTCTGTACATCGGCGCACATAATTGGCCGTCGCCGATTCCCCTGATGAATAAAGGTAAATTGTGGTATTTCGACACCGAAGCGGGTGAGAAAGAAATCCTGTACCGGCGCGTTGGCCGGAACGAACTATCGGCCATCCGCGTTTGCCAGGAACTGGTGGCGGCGCAAAAGGAATACTTCGCACAGCACGGCGAGTACGCGTACAAAATCTTCAGCGATGAAGGGCAGCACAATGGCCTCTATTGGAAAGCTGCCAATGGCGAACCGCAGAGTCCGATTGGGCCGCTAGTGGCATCGGCCGTTGCCTATGCCAAAAGCCAGGAGGGTGCTCCGACTCCTTACCGCGGCTACTATTTTCACATCCTCGAGCGTCAGGGAAAGAATGCCAGCGGCGGTCCGAAGAGTTATCTGGTAAATGGGAAGATGACTGAGGGCTTCGCTTTCGTGGCCTATCCGGCGGAATACCGGTCGTCGGGTGTAATGGCCTTCATCGTTAACGACAATGGAACCGTATTTGAGAAGGATCTCGGCAAAAAGACCGACGTTCTTGCCAAAGCCATGACCGAATACAACCCCGGTTCCGGTTGGCAAGGGGCTGAGGAGCAACAAGAGGCGGCCAACGAACCGGCCAAGTAAGAGCGTGGATTGGTAATTTGTAATCGCCCGCGCCGATTATCGATGACCCTGAAAACGAATCTTCATGTTGATGGACCAGGGTCTCAGGAATTTGTGTGAACCCGTTCCTCCACTCCCAATCTCCCCGTGCTCCTGCTACCTTCAAGTGACTCTGCAATCAATGGAAGACGCGGCAAGCCGGGTCTCTACGGGACATCTTGCACGATTAACTTTGTATGGGTAACAACGCCAACTCCTGGGGCTTCTCCCCCGCCGAACTTCGCAAACTGCGCGGCTTGAAGACTCCGCACGGGATTCAGCGTTTGCTTGACGACATGCCTTATCATCTTGCCGACAGCGCCTGGTCTCCGCGGCGCGTGTTGCGGGAGAACACCTCGCATTGCTACGAGGGAGCGCTGTTTGCGGCCGCAGCGCTGCGGGTCATCGGATATCCTCCCCTGATTGTCGATTTGGAGGCCGAATACGATACCGACCACGTGGTTGCCGTGTACCGCATCAATGGGCATTGGGGCGCTTTGGCGAAATCGAATTACACCGGATGCCGCTATCGCGAACCGGTGTATCGTTCCCTGCGCGAACTGGCGCTCAGTTACTTCGACGTGTACTTCAATCTGCGCGGAGAGCGGACGCTGCGAACTTTTTCCCGGCCCGTCCATATGCGGCGTTTTGATTCTCAGCGCTGGATGACCACGGAGCAGCCCGTCTGGTTTGTGGCGGAGTACCTTCTGACTATTTCTCACTATCCGCTGATCACGCGCGCCCAGGCTAAGCGGCTGCATCGGCTGGATGGGCGTTCCTTCCGGGCTGGGTGTCTGGAGCGGGCGGAGAAAAAGCCTTAACCACAGGGGCACACGGCTACACAGGAAAACCCTGGCTTCGTGACGAACTGCTTGTGGGGTTGTTTCGTACATCTGTCATGCGTTTTTGTGTCGGCCGCATCTTCGTGGTTGTTCTGGTGGCAGCCTGCCTTTTCAGCCAGGATTCGCCCTCAACTTCACCTCCCACTTCAACCCCGGCCTTGTCAGTTTCGCGGCCCCTCGATCTGAAGCCTGATGCCACGGGCGTTGTGCCTCCGGAGCAGATTCGCGAGCTGCTGCGCCGCGCTGAAGAGAAAGATCTGGAAAACGATAAGCGGCAACGCGATTACACCTACATTGAGCGCGTGGAGCGGCACCAACTCGATGGGCAGGGTGGCGTAAAGAAAACCGAAACCTGGACTTCAGAGGTGCTGGAGATTTATGGCGAGCCCGTCGTGCGACGGACCGCGAAGGATGATAAGCCGCTATCGTCCGACGAGGCGAAAAAAGAAGACGACAAGATTCAGAAGATCATCGACAAACGTAAGCATGAGTCCGAAGAGGACCGCCACAAAAGGCTGGAGCACGATGAGAAAGATCGCGAGGAGGATCGCAAGTTTGTACTCGAGGTAGCCGACGCGTTCAATTTCCGGCTGGTGGGCTCCGAAGTGCTCGACGGCCACGATAGCTGGGTACTGGAGGGCGAACCTCGTCCGGGCTACGAGCCCAAGCACCAGGACGCCAAGATACTCACCAAATTCGAGGGCCGGGTGTGGATCGATAAAGCCGAGTTGCAATGGGTGAAGCTCGACATCACGGCGATTGATACAGTATCCATTGGCTTCGTGCTGGCGAGAATCCACAAAGGCACGCATCTCATCATGGAGCTGACCAGAGTGAACGATGAAGTATGGCTGCCCAAACGCGTGCAGCTCCACTTCGATGCCCGGGTAGCGCTGTTCAAGAGCTATGACGACGATGTGGACCAGACCTACCGCGATTACAAGAAATTCCGGACGGACACGAAGATTACGGTAGTGGGGGAAGAGAATCGCGAGCCATGAAATGAGGAGTCTATTTCGCCCGGGTGCTTTTCTCCCCCGGTTTGTTGGTTGTTCGCGATGTTGCGACAACCACCAACGACAGAAATACTGCCTGGTCGTGAAAAAGCGCCGCGCTCCTACCTGGAGTCACCCGAAAAACACGCCGAACTTCGCGTTAACAGATAAGAGTGAGTCGGCGTATTTTCAGCGGCTTGCGCGCCCGTTCAAGTACTTCCGTACCGTCTCTAGTACCTTAGTTACTCCAACTTGGGTGACCGGTGCCCGATCTGTGTCGGGACTCCTGCCCATAGTGGTATCGGCACAGCCGGATACAACCGGTAGATGTGAACCGCAAGTTCACTTTTTGTTAAATCCAGAAAAACCCCATAAAACCCAGTAAAACCGGGAGATTCACGTCGAGAGGCACGCCCTTCCGGTTGAGATATGCTCGGGACACCAAAATACACTCGAACGCGCAGACAAACGTTATGGCCGACTCGCGAGAAGTGATGAACATTCGTCAAGCTTCGCAGTATCTGGGTGTGAGTCCGGACACGCTGTACAAGTACGTGAATGAGCAGAAGATTCCGGCGTTCAAGTTGGGCAATCGCTGGCGTTTCAAGAAATCGAAGCTGGATCAGTGGATGGAAGAGAAGTCGACGGAGATGGAAACGGAATCGCGCGGCAAAAAGAAAGTTCAGGCGGCGGGTAAGGCCGCTGGAACTCCGTAAGCGGGCTTGATCGGAACTCGGTTCGGGAATTCGGTTCAAAGAAGGGCGGGCACATGTTTGGAATGGGATCGAAGACGATAGTGGGGCTGGATGTGGGCTCTTCGAGCATCAAGGCGGTCGAACTCAGGAAGACGCGCGGTGGCATCGAAGTGGCGCACCTTGGCCTGGAACCGATCGCCCCCGACATCGTGGTCGATTCCATGATCGTGGACTCGGGTACGGTATCGAGCGCCATCAGCAAGCTGTTTGCAGACACCCAGATCAAGTCGAAGGCGGTGGCCACGGCGGTGAGCGGACACTCGGTGATCGTGAAGAAAATATCTCTGCCCTCGATGAGCGATCAGGAACTGTCCGACACCATCCAGAAGGAAGCGGCGCAGCACATTCCGTTCGACCTGGCCGATGTGAACCTCGACTATCAGATTCTTTCCGAAGATGCCAGCAGCCCGACCATGGATGTGCTGCTGGTGGCGGTGAAGAAGGACAAGATTCTGAACTACACCAACGTACTCTCGATGGCGGGCAAAACTCCGGCTATTGTGGATATCGATGCCCTGGCTTTGCAGAATTGCTACGAGTACAACTACGAGCCGGCCGCGAACCAGGTGGTGGCGCTGCTCAATCTGGGCGCGAGCGTGATGAACATCAACATCGTCAAGGGCACGACGCCGCTGTTCCCGCGCGACGTTTCGGTGGGCGGGCATCAGTACACCGATTCGCTGCAGAAGGAACTGGATCTCAGCTTCGACGATGCGGAATCGCTGAAGCTTGGGCACAAAGTGGGCACGGTGCAGGACGACGCGAAGACGCCGATCTTACAGCAGGTGACGGAAATCATCGTGCTGGAAATTCAGAAGACATTCGACTTCTTCCGCGCCAGCGCCGCGGGTGAGCACATCGAGAAGATTTATCTGGCCGGTGGTTCGGCCAAGGTTCCGGGACTGGTGGAAGCGCTGCGCCAGGAGTTCTCGATGCCGGTGGAGTTGTTCAATCCGTTTCAGAGAGTGCTGGCTCCGGTGGAAGGCGCCGGGGCGGAGCTGGTCGAACAGAACGCGGGCCAGTTGGCAGTGGCCGTGGGTTTGGCCCTGAGGAGCTTTGAAAAGTTATGATCCGAATCAATCTGCTGGGATCTCCGAAACCGAAAGGCAAGAAGAACTCCGGACCCGCGCTGAGCATGCCGAGCTTTGAGCTGGGCAATTGGGCGGGACCGCTGGTCCAGGTAGCGGCGGTGCTGCTGATTGCCGGCGCGCTCAACTTCGGATACTGGTACCAGCTCGACCGGGAAAAGAAATCGATCGACGCGCAGATGCTGGTGGCGGAACGGAAGAATCGCGAATTGGCCGACATCAAGGCGCGCTATCTGGAGCGGCAGAAGCAAGCCGAGGCTTACAAGCGGCGGGTCGATGTGATCGACCAGTTGCGCAACACGCAAACCGGCCCGGTCGGGCTACTCGCCATGATTGGCGACACGGTCAACAGCACCGAGGCGGTGTGGCTGAACAGCGTGCAGGACAGTGGCGCGAGCGTTGCCATCGATGGCACGGCGCTGTCGAGCGATGCCGTGGCCAACCTGGTTTCCAACCTGCAGAAGACCGGATTCTTCCGCAACATCGAGATGAAGGAAAGCTATCAGGACGAAGGGGTCAAGGACATGCAGGCGTTTCAATTCACGCTGACCTGCGAAAAGGCGAAGTCGTAAAGGCGGAAGCGACTATGAATCTTGGCGAATTAAACGGGGTTAAGCTGCTGGGCGTTCTGATTGTGGTGGCGGCGCTGGCGACGGGCGGCCTCTATTACACGGTCTTCAAGACGCAGCGCGATCAGAATGACGCGGCGCGGATCAAGCTGCAAGCCAAAATGCGCGAGAACGCCGAACTGGAAGCTTATAGGCCGAAACTGGCCGACATCGAGCGCCAGCTCGCCAGCTTGAAGCAGCAGCTTGAAATCGAGCGGCGCATCGTGCCCGATGAAAAGGAAGTGGACAATTTCATGCGCATGGTGAGCGGAGAGGCGCGGAAGGCGGGAGTGGAGATCCGCCGCTACACCGCTCGCCCCTATGCCGCGAAAGAGTTCTACACCGAAGTGCCGTTCGAACTGGAGTTCGACGGTCCCTACTACTCGGTGCTGGGTTTCTTCGACCGGTTGACAAAAGTGGAGCGCATCGTAAACGTCTCGAACCTGGCGATGGCTACGACCCGAAAGCCGACTGATGCGAAGGCGAGGCATACGTACCAGTACGCGCCCAGTGAGAGTGTAGTGGCCACCTGCCTGGCCACCACGTATTTCAGCCATGACTTGGATCCAGCGGGACCGGCCAGCCCACCCGCAGCAGCGGTGAAGAAGTAGGAGCGACAGGATGATGATGATGACGATGAAGAGGAAGCCAGCCATCACGAGGACGACGACCATTCTGGTTGCGGTACTGGCCGCGGGTCTGGCCTCGGCCCAGAGTCCCAGCATTATCCAGAACACGCGCAGCACTATGAACGCGGTGAGCAACCATGCCGCGGCCGCGTCGAACGAGGCGCTGGCCATGCAGCCGGTTTCAGCGGCGGTCACGCCGGAGAAATCTGTTCCCGCTTTCTCGACAAGGCACGGACGGCCGTCGGGCGCGAAACACACGGGCTGGGGGAAACGGGTTCCGGGACCCACGGCCAGACGGGTCGCGCCAGTTGTGGTTTCAGCTCCGGCTCCAGCTCCAGCTCCAACTCCAAAGAGAGAGGCAGCGGTCGTAGCCGGCGTCGCGGGCAGCGCCGAAGGCGAGAACGAGAGCGAGCAGTCGGTGGTTCCGGACAGCAAGTACAACGCGAACGGGAGACGGGATCCTTTTATCAGTCCGGTGGTGAGCCACGCGGGCGGTTCAGGTTGCAGCACCGGCAAGAAGTGTCTGGAAATCGGCGCCATTAACCTGCGAGGAGTCGTGCGTTCTGAAGGCGGCTTCATTGCCGTGGTCAGCAACGGTCTGAATAAAGCTTATTTTTTGCGGGAGAACGATCCGGTGTTCAACGGTTATGTGATGAAAATCACGGGCGACTCCATCGTTTTTCAGGAGACGTTGCAGGATCGGCTGGGTAAGACCTTTACACGGGAAGTGGTGAAGAAGATTACAACTCCGGCAGTGTAGGCCTGGGGGAAACAGAAGACTTTGAAGACACGCGTTCTACGAAGTACGTTCTAGGGAATACGTTCTAGGAAACACATGGAGGCGAACGGGCCTCGCATGGGGAGATAGGGAAATGCGAAAGCAACTGCTGGGTCTATTGGTTCCGCTGCTAGCGTTCGTTCTGATCGCAGCTGCGGCTGACACGACGGGTAAGGGAGTGGCCGCGAGCGCTCGGTTGCAGAAGCTCGAGGTCGTGCACGGTCCGGACGGATTGCGGGTCGAGTTCAAGACGACAGGCACAATGGCGCCGAAAGTGTCGACACTTGAATCTCCGGCACGCATCGTCGTCGACTTTCCCAACACCGTAATGGCCACGGCGCAGAGCCACATCGGCGTCGGCCAGGATGGCGTGAAAGACGTCCGCGTCGGAATGGACGGGCAGGTCCCGCCCAGCACTCGTGTCGTCATCGATCTCGCCAACACGGATCTCGCTAACGGCGGCCAGCATGAACTGGTGGCCGGCCCGGACGGCGGCTTCATTCTGAAAATCCACAATGCCGTGCTGGCCCATCGCCAGGCGACGGCAACGGCGACCACCGCAAAGGCGATGGCTGCGACGTCCGCGCCGCAATTGGTGCTGGCTTCGAGTGCGGTTACTCCGGCTCCGGCGACGCCGGCTCCGGTAATCTCCGTTCCGGTAAATCCCGCTCCCTCAAATCAGATCGCGCCCACTCCGGCCTCGGCAGAGAACCCTCCTGGCAAGCCGGCGGACTTTGCCTTCGTCGAGCCGAAGTACTCGGTCAAAGGCAACAAAGCCGACGACAAAGCGGCTGAGCCGGTCGCGAAAGCGCAGGAAGCGGCGAGTCGTTTTGCCGACAAGACGGCGTCCGAGCTGGTTGCCACCAATAGCAACGCCACCATGGCTCAATCTGGCGGCGACAAGCCGGCCATCCAGCCGGCCGTGAATCTGGCCGCCGAGCAGAAGGCCATGCTCGACCAGCCGAAGCCGGCGTCGACTGGATCCAAATATACGGGCGAGCCGATCTCGGTCAATCTCAAGGATGTCGACCTGAAAGATTTCTTCCGGTTGATTCACGAGATCAGCGGCTTGAACGTGGTGCTCGATCCGCAAATCCACGGCAACCTGACCATCGTGCTCGATGACGTGCCGTGGGATCAGGCGCTGGACATTGTGCTGAAGAACAACGACCTGTCCCGTCAATTGGACGGCAACGTACTGCGCATCGCGACCATTGACACTTTACGCAAGGAAGCTGAGAACCGGCGTGCCCAAATCGATGCCGAAGCGTTGGCGGTAGACAAAGTCAGTATCACTCGTTTCCTCAGCTACGCCCACGCCAAGGATGTATTGCTGCCGGTTAAGAAATTCCTGAGTTCGCGCGGCGATGTGGTCGCTGACGAACGCACCAACTCACTGATCGTCTCCGACATTCCGGCGGTTTTGCCGCAGATTGACCGAATCATCCAGCAGATGGACCGCAAGACCCAGGAAGTCGAAATTGAAGCCCGAGTGGTCGCGGCCACGCGCAGCTTCGCGCGTGACATCGGCGTGCAACTCGGCTTGGGATGGGGCAACGGCACTACCGGCGTTGGCGGCGTACAGGGGGTTGGAACCTCTCCGATCACCGTCGGCCCCCAGGTGGGGAATCCGTTGTACCCCGTCGTCGGCAGCCCTTCCTCCGGCACTCAGGTTCCGTTGTTCTCGAACCTGGGCGCGGTCGGACCGACCAGCGGTTTGCAGCTTGTGAACGCCACCAACAACATGCGGATCGACGTTCTGCTCACCATGGCTGAGTCGCGCGGCTTGCTGAAAGTTCTCTCCCGCCCGCGAGTGGTCACCCAGAACAACATTCAGGCGGTCGTGAAACAGGGCGTGAAAATACCGATCATGACCTCTTCCACGATAGGTACTCCGGCGACTGCCACCTACGTGGATGCCTTCCTGCGCTTGACGGTGACTCCTCAGATCACGTCGGAAGGAACCATCTTCCTCAACGTGGATGTGGAAAACACCTTGCCTAACTTTGGCCAGGAAGATTCTAACGGCAACCCGGAACTGATCACACAGCAGGCCACCACCCAAGTGCTCGTGACCGATGGCGGCACAGTGGTGATTGGCGGCGTGATCCAGACCCAGAACACGCTGAGCATACAGCAAGTGCCTGTGCTCGGGGATATCCCGTACATTGGCAACCTGTTCAAGCATCGCTCGGTGGTGACTTCCAACCAGGAGCTGATTTTCTTCATCACTCCGCGCATAGTTCAGACATAAGTTCAGACATAAGCTCGGAGCTAGCGCGAAGTTAAGACGAGGCTACAGCCGCCGGCTTTCTCGGAGAACCTGCCGAGAAGCCCGGCGGCTTCGTTATTGGGTGAGCTACGTGCTGCGAGCTTAAAGTTATGAAGTCGTAGCCCGCAGCTCGTGGCGCCTTCTTGCTACACTCCCTCTATGGATCATGCTGGACGCCTGAGTCGTCTTCGTTCGCAGCTCGAAGCGAACGATCTGGACTGGCTGCTGGTGACGCATCTTCCGAATGTCCGCTATCTCTGCGGCTTTACTGGCAGTGCGGCTGCCTTGCTGGTCGCGGCTCGTGGTTCCTCGGTCCTCTTTACTGACGGCCGCTACCGTACCCAGGCAAAAGACGAAGTTAGTGCTGCGAGGATTCTTGTCGCGGCCAAGTCGCCGCTGCTGGCGGCCGCGGAGTGGCTGACCGTACAGCGAACAAGCTCGACGCGACGAAGCTCGACCCGACGAAGATCGGCGCCAGACCTGGGCATCGAACCGGAGTCGATCACCGCCGGCATGCGCGACCGGCTGGCGTCTGTGCTGAAAGGGAAGGCGCGCCTGCGCTCCGCACCGCCGCTCGTCGAGCGCGCTCGCATGGTGAAGGACGCCGCCGAGATACTCCGCATACGGCGGGCGGTTCAACTCGGCGCCAGTCTTTTTCGGATTGCCTGCAAGAAGATTCGGCCCGGCGTGAGTGAGGTCGCGGTTGCCGCAGCCATGGAATACGAGGCCCGATGTGCGGGGGCCGAAGGCATGTCTTTCGCAACCATACTCGCCTCCGGACCGCGCTCGGCGATTGTGCATGGCCGAGCGTCGGACGCGCGCATTCCGCGGCGCGGGTTCGTGGTCTGTGACTTTGGTGTTATACTCGCCGGTTATTGTTCGGATCGCACACGCACTGTGCATGTCGGGCGTCCTTCGTTGGAAGCTCGGCGGTTGTATGAGGCCGTGCTGGAAGCGCAGCAGGCCGCCATTGCGGCGGTGCGCCCGGGCGTGTCTGCCGCTGCGGTGGATGGGGCCGCGCGGCGCGTGCTTCGTGAGCGCAAGCTGGCCCGTTACTTCACCCATTCGACCGGGCATGGTTTAGGATTGGAGATACACGAAGCACCCAGGCTGGCGGCAGGGCAAAGCCAGAATCTGGAGCCGGGAATGGTGATTACGATCGAGCCTGGCGTGTACGTTCCCGGGCAGTGCGGCGTGCGGATCGAAGACGTGGTGGTGGTCACGCCGTCGGGCTGCGAGGTGCTGACGCCCACGGATAAAGAACTGGTTGTAATTTAGAGTGTAATTTTCCGTAGAGACGCGGCTTGCCGCGTCTCCCGCCGCGAAGTGAGACGGGGCAAGCCCCGTGTCTACAGACGGAAGAGAATAACAAAATCTAAAACGGAACCCGCCCTTATACATGAATCAAAAAGAGCTGAAAGAACTCATCGAGTTCCTAATCGAAAAGGACATTGCCGAATTTGAATTGGAGCGCGGCGATGTCAAGGTAAGAATCAAGCGCGCCGCCGAACCTCCGCCTGCGGCGCTGCCAGATTCGCGTTATATCGCGGTTCATCCGGCGCCAGCCCCGGCTCCGGTTTCGGCTTCCGTGTCCGGCCGGATCGACCCGGCAACGCGTGCCGGTGCCACCGAACCTTCTGAGCCCGAGGAAGGCCTGCACATCGTGCGGTCGCCGATCGTGGGCACATTTTACGAATCGCCATCGCCCGGATCTCCGCCTTTTGTCAAAGTGGGCGATACGCTGGCAGTGGGCCAGGTGTTGTGCATTGTGGAAGCGATGAAGCTGTTGAACGAAATCGAATGCGACGTGGCGGGAGAGTTGGTCAAGAAGCTCGTCGCCAACGGCCAGCCAATCGAGTACGGCCAGGAGTTGTTCGCCGTCCGGCCAACGAAATAAGCTCTCAGTTCTCAGCTCGCAGCTCTCAGGAAAATCCAGTGTTGTGCAGTCACGTGATTTTCCTGAAAGCTGCGAGCTGACAGCTGAGAGCTTTCACATCATGTTCAAGAAGATTCTGGTCGCAAATCGCGGAGAAATTGCGCTGCGCGTCATCTGCGCATGCAAGGAACTGGGAATCCGCTCGGTCGCCATCTACAGCGAGGCGGACCGGAATTCGCTGCACGTACGCTTTGCCGATGAGGCGATTTGTATTGGGCCGCCGCAACTGGCGCTGAGTTATCTCAACATTCCCGCGGTGATCAGTGCGGCTGAGATCGCGAACGTGGATGCCATCCATCCCGGCTATGGCCTGCTTTCGGAAAACGCCAACTTCGCGGAAGTCTGCGAGGCCTGTCACATCAAATTTATTGGGCCCACTCCCGATGTGATCCGGCTGATGGGCGAAAAAGAAAAAGCTCGCGCCGCCATGAAACAGTATGGTGTGCCCATCGTCCCCGGCTCGGACGGCGTGGTCGCGTCCGCGGAAGAAGCGCAGGAATGGGCGCGGCAAATCGGGTTTCCGGTCATCGTGAAGGCCACGGCCGGCGGCGGCGGGCGCGGTATGCGCATTGTGCGCAACCAGGACGAATTGCCTGCGCTCTACCATCAGGCGCAGTCCGAGGCCGCGGCCGCCTTCGGCAACGGCGATCTTTACCTGGAACGCTATGTCGAGAACCCGCGGCACATCGAATTCCAGGTGCTGGGCGACGAGCACGGCAATGTCGTCAGTCTGGGCGAACGCGAGTGCTCGATTCAGCGGCGCCATCAGAAGTTGCTCGAAGAGTCGCCGTCCGTGCGGATGACGCCTGAGCTGCGCAAAGAAACCGGAGACATCATCGGCAAAACGCTGAGCCAGGTCGGCTACCACAACGCGGGCACTGTAGAGTTTCTTATGGATGAAGACCGGCGGCTTTACTTCATCGAGATGAACACGCGCATACAGGTGGAGCATCCCGTCACTGAAATGGTCACGGACGTGGACCTGGTGAAGAGCCAACTCATGATCGCCGCGGGCGCCAAACTGTCCGATGTATTGCAAGGCCCCATCGAGCCTCGCGGACACGCCATTGAGTGCCGCATCAATGCCGAGCATCCGGAAAAGTTCACCCCATCGGCGGGGAAGATTACAACGTTTAATCCGCCAGGAGGAACGGGCGTGCGCATCGATACGGCCGCTTATGCCGAAGGCACGATTCCTCCTTATTATGACTCCCTGATTGCCAAGCTGGTGGTGCGGGGCAAGGATCGGAGCGAAGCCATCTCGCGCATGAGCCGCGCACTTGGGATGTTTATCGTGGAGGGAATTTATACTACGATTCCACTGCATCGGCGGATTCTGGCCGACCCGGATTTTCGCGCGGGGAATTTCGATACGGGGTTTATTGAGAGATTTCTGGCGAAGAAAGAAGCGGCCGGATGAATCGTACGATGGAGCGACGGGCGCCTCGCTGGTCCCAGTAGGCGCGGATTACCGCGTTTTCCACAATTGAATCTATGTTGCAACCTCCGCGGCTCTACCCGATTCTCGATTCTGTGTTATTTCCAGACGCCGATGCGATGTTCGCTGCCGCCGATGAACTCGCCGCGGCTGCTTGCACTTTGCTGCAATACCGAAACAAGTCTGGGAACGCGCGGCAAATGCTCGATCAGGCGCGCGAACTCAGAGCGCGGCTCGGAGCTAGCATCAAGCTCATCATGAACGACCGCGCCGACCTCTGTTTGGCGGCGGGCTTCGACGGGCTGCATGTTGGGCAGGATGATCTGTCTCCCGATGCAGCTCGGAAGATACTTGGGTCGGCTCGCTGGCTGGGAGTATCCACACACAATCCCGAGCAACTGGCGGAAGCGGATCTGACTTCTGCCGACTACCTCGCCATTGGTCCCATCTTTGCGACCGTCAGCAAGGCCGATCCCGACCCTGTCGTCGGACTCGAAGGCGTCCGCCAAGCCCGAAAACTGACCGGTAAACCGCTGGTGGCGATCGGCGGAATTACGCGCGCTAACGCCCGTTCGGTCATCGAAGCTGGCGCCGATGCCGTAGCGGTGATATCTGACTTGTTACTGGATCCCCGCAAATCAGCAGAAGAATTTTTTAGAATTCTGGGGTAAAGTGGAACCCATTCATTCGCAAAAAACGCGAATGAGTGGGGCACCCGAGTTTTTAGGAGGTTCGTGACCACCGACGTCCAACGCCCAGGTCCCGTCAGCGATTGGGAGCGGCACACTCATCAAGATAAAGAGCTGGTCAAAGGCCTCGGCCTGACCAGCGCGACCATGCTGGTGATGGGCTCCATGATCGGCTCGGGCATCTTTATTGTGTCCGCCGAAATTTCTCGCGAGGTCAGCTCGCCGGCGTTGCTCATCGGCGCCTGGCTTATCACCGGCTTTCTGACCATTGTTGGGGCGCTCACCTACGGCGAGTTGGCCGCCATGATGCCGCGGGCGGGCGGGCAGTATGTTTATCTGCGCGAGTCGCTCGGGCCGCTCTGGGGATTTCTCTACGGCTGGACTCTGTTTCTTGTGATCCAAACGGGCACGATCGCGGCTGTGGGCGTCGCTTTCGGTAAGTTCCTCGGAATCTTCTGGCCCGCGGTCTCCTCCAGCAATTGGATCATTCATCTGTGGAAAGTGCCAAAGTTTACGGTCGGTCCGATGATGCTGGGCGGCATGGATGTCGGATTGAACACGCAGAACTTGGCCGCGATCCTGGTCGTGATCGTGCTTTCGATCGTCAATATTTTCGGCGTGAAGACGGGAGCTGTTATTCAGAACATCTTCACGACTGCGAAAGTTTCGGCGCTGCTTGGCCTGGTGCTGTTTGGAGTTTTTCTTGGCCGAAACGCGCAAGCGATAGCCGCCAATTTCGGCGCAAACTTCTGGAACAATTCCGGCCTCGGTACTATGCATGACGTCGGCGGCATGGGAGCAAGCGTGCTCGTGTCGACACTCACCGTGCTGGCGATTGCGCAGGTCGGATCGCTGTTTTCAGCTGATGCCTGGAACAACGTAACGTTTACTGCCGGCGAGGTGAAAAATCCGAGCCGGAATCTGCCATTATCGCTGGCGCTTGGTACCGGCGTGGTCATCGCGCTTTATATCGCGTGCAACTTTATTTATCTTGGCGCGCTCCCGCTGCTGGGCAATCCGAACGGAGCGACGCTGCTGGAGCGCGGCATTCAGTACGCGCGCGAGGACCGCGTGGCCACCGCAGTGATGACCCAGATGTTCGGTTCGATCGGCGGATCGCTGATGGCGATCGCGATCATGATTTCAGGCTTTGGCTGCTGCAATGGGTTGATTCTTTCCGGGGCGCGGGTTTACTACGCCATGGCGAAGGACGGTCTGTTCTTTCGCAGTGTTGCCCGGCTGCATCCCGGCTACAAGACGCCCGCGATTTCGCTGATGGTGCAGATGGTCTGGACTTGCGTGCTCTGCATCTCGGGTAGTTACGGCCAGCTTCTCGACTATATTATTTTTGCGGTGCTGGTTTTCTACGTGCTCACCATCGTCGGACTTTTTGTCCTGCGCCGTACTCATCCCGAGGCCGAGCGTCCGTACAAAGCGATCGGATACCCAATTTTGCCAGCGATTTACATCGTGATGGCTTTGTTTATTGACGTGGTGCTGTTACGCTACAAGCCGCAATACACCTGGCCGGGACTGTTCATCGTGCTGCTGGGCATTCCGGTCTACTACATCTGGCGGCCGCGAACCCAGACGAATTCGGTTTAACCTACAGGAGAGACGGACCTCATGACTGACCTCTTTGCGAAAAAGCCGCTTGAGCTGCTGATGGAGGAGGCGCGAGAGACTGGCTCGCATAGCTTGAAACGTACGCTGGGTGTATTTCAGTTGACGGCGCTCGGCGTCGGCGCGGTGATCGGAGCCGGAATCTTCGTGCTCTCCGGCTTGGGCGCTCACTACGCAGGGCCTGGGCTGATGCTCTCTTTTGTGCTCTCCGGGTTGGGCTGCACTTTCGCGGCTCTGTGCTACGCGGAGTTTGCGGCCATGATCCCACTGGCGGGCAGTGCGTATACCTATGCCTACGCTACGCTGGGCGAAATTATTGCCTGGATCATCGGCTGGGACCTCACGCTCGAGTACGCCATGGGCGCCAGCACGGTGTCGTCTGGCTGGTCGAATCACTTCATCGAACTGCTTAATATTTTTCACATCAAAATGCCGCTGTGGCTGGCGTATGACCACTGGACTGGACTTCACACGGCTGAAGACCTGGTGGCGCGCCAAATGGCGTTCGCCTCAGATTCAACGCTGGTTGCCGGAACTCAGGTTTTTCTCGAGAAGAAATCGGCGATCCTGGCCGCGCAATCCCCCGAGTTGTTGCAGCGAGCTCACGATCTTCTGAGTGCGCCCCATCTGTTCGGGTATGAAATCGGCGTCAATCTGCCGGCCTTCCTGATCGCTCTGGTGATCACCGCGATTCTGGTGATTGGCATCAAGGAAAGCGCACGCTTTAACGCCACCATTGTTGTGATAAAGGTGTCGGTCGTCCTTTTCGTCATCGGCCTCGGCTTCCATTATGTTCACCCCATCAACTGGGGAACGGACTGGGGGACTTTCGCGCCTATGGGAGTCTCTGGAATCTGGACCGGAGCAGCTTACATATTCTTCGCCTATATCGGATTCGATGCCGTTTCCACGACCGCGCAGGAAGCGAAGAATCCGCAGCGCGATCTTCCCATTGGCATCATTGCGTCGCTGCTGGTCTGCACCGCGTTGTACATCGCGGTGGCGGCAGTTTTGACTGGGATGGTCCCGTGGCGAGACGTTAATATCGAGGCTCCCATTGCCCGCGCTTTTATGGACGCTGGCCTGACCAGCGCGTCCCACATTATTACGTTGGGCGCGCTGGCCGGCCTTACCAGCGTCATGCTGGTCATGCTCCTGGGGCAGACTCGCGTCTTGTATTCGATGGCCAATGACGGCCTTTTACCGAAAAAATTCTTTGCCGCGATTCACCCGCGCTTTCGCACTCCTTGGAAGAACACGCTGCTGGTGGGAATGCTGGCGGCGATCGTTGGTGCCCTGACTCCGATCGACGACATCGGCAAAATGGTGAACATAGGAACTCTACTGGCCTTCGTGATTGTTTGTATCGCGGTCATGGTCCTGCGCCGCACCAACCCCGCCCAGGCTCGGCCCTTCCGGACGCCGTGGGTGCCTTTTGTTCCGGTCATGGGCATTCTTTTTAATGGCTACATGATGGTCAAACTGGGCACATGGAACTGGGTGCGGCTAATTGGATGGCTGATTATCGGATTAGTCGTGTATTTCACCTACAGCCGGAAACACAGCCGAGTGCAAGCAGCGCTCGAAGCCCGCAAGACACCGGCGCTTCGTTAGCAACTATTCTTCCTGCGTCTTCCGCGCAATCGACGTCACCAGTCCACGCGGCGAGAAGCGCACTGACTGTGCCAACAGCCAATTCTTGAATCCCGAAATCACCACCGGTTTTCCAGCCATCAGTGCGCGATAGCCATCTTCCGCAACGGTGCGAGCATCCATCGAACCGAATTTCAACAGACGCATGCCGGTGGCATTCGCCCGCTTGGCGAATTCCGTGGCGGTTGGGCCTGGGCACAAGCAGGTTACGGTGACACCCGTCCCGTTAAGTTCATTAGCCAGCGCTTCTGAAAAATGCAGGACGTAAGCCTTGGTCGCGAAATATACCGCCATCAGCGGCCCGGGCTGAAATGCCGCGGTGGACGCGACGTTCAGGATGGCTCCGTTCTTGCACGCCATCATTACTGGAAGATAGAGGCGCGTCAGATGCGTGAGAGTCGTCACGTTGAGCTGGATCTGGCGCAGACATTCTTCCAGGTCGTTTTCGGCGAACATGCCGTACTGTCCGAAGCCGGCGTTGTTCACGAGCACATCCACTTCAATGCCGGCGCGCGTGGTCTGATCGAGCACATAGGCGGGCGCTCCCGGTTCGGTCAGGTCGGTGGCGAGAATCAGCGAACGGGTGCCGTGGGCCTTCTCGAGTTCGGAGGCGAGTTGCCGGAGTTTGTCGCCGCTGCGAGCGACGAGTACCAGATTGTGGCCTTCGCGCGCGAAGATGCGGGCGAGCTCCAATCCGATGCCGAACGAAGCGCCGGTGATTAGCGCGGTTTTGCGGTCAGCAGGCATTCAGCACTTAGCATTTAGCACTTAGCATTTAGTCGCAAACAAAGGCGGGTCCTGAGACCCGCCTTCGCGCTCTTCGTAGCGGCTCGGCTACACGTGGGCCAGAGCTGGTTCGACCCCGTAAATCGAATACCAACTGGTCGCGGCCTTCAGGCGCGCGTTTACGTTATTGATGTTTTTTACGCCTTCATCTTCCAGCCACTTCCGAAAAGCGTTGGCGCCTTGTTTCGCGTACACGGGGATGCCTTCTTTCCAGGTGGCTCGTCCGCAGAGCACGCCGTTGAATTTCACACCCGACTCGGCGGCGAGTTCCAGAGACTCGGTGAACTCGGAGTTGCTCACGCCCGCCGACAGATAGATGAAGGGCTTGGTTGCGACCGCGGCCGCGTCCTGAAAAAACTTCATTGCCTCTTGTTTCGAATAGGCTTTTTCGCCTTTGTAGGACTTCGTCCCTTCCACAAACTTCATGTTGATCGGAACTTCGACCTTCATCACGTCCACGCCGTAGCGGTCTTTGGTGAACTCGCGCATGGCTTCGATGACCGCCTTCGGTTTCTTCTTTGCGAAGTCGAAGCCTTTCTCATCCACGCCTTCCTCGTAGGTGACGAACTCCAGAAAAAATGGAATGTCGTTGGCGCGGCATTCATCGCCCAGACGCTCGACCCAGGCGTGCTTCTGGTCGTTAATGTTCTGCGGATCAAACGGCGTGTAGTAGAGCAGAATCTTGACGCAATCCGCGCCCGCTTCTTTCAAGCGGCGCGCCGACCAGTGATCTAGCAGATCGCCGAGGCGTCCCGGGCCGGTTTTGTCGTAGCCGGTCTTCTCATAGGCCAGCAGCAGACCGGCGTTTTTGGCGCGTCGCTTCGACGCCGGCAGTCCCCACTCGGGATCGAGCAGGATGGCGCTGGCATGCGGCGTGAGGACCTCGGTCACCAGCGTCTTGAATTCCTCCATCATCGAATCGGAAACGGCCGAGCCTTTTTCCTTGGCGAGAGACTTCTGCAGTGAGCCGCGCTGGTCCATCGCGGCGGCGGCGATTACGCCGCGTTCATTGGATACGGCCTTCATGCCGGCGAGTTTGCCGGGGGTAGGTTTCATAAAGCCTCCTAATCATTTTCGCTGATCAGTGCTGACGACAGGCCATTCTAAACCACGGCGCTTGCCGTGAAAACAAGCATTCCCTAAACCTTGTCATCCTGAGCGAAGCGAAGGACCTACGCATTCGGGCGCATTCAAGTTCATAGGTCCTTCGCTTCGCTCAGGATGACAATTCATGCAGTATGACAAATCATGAAGGAGTCGGAATTCACTGCCGCAGTGCCAGCGTTCCGAGCAGCGTCTGCTGCTTGGCGATCAGCGACTGGATGCCTTGCCGCGCCATCGCCATCATCTTCGCCAGTTGCGCGTCGTCGAAGACCTGGTGCTCGGCCGTGGCTTGCAGTTCTACAATTTTATTGCCTGCGGTCATGACGAAGTTCATGTCCACGTCGGCGCGCGAGTCTTCTTCGTAGTTGAGATCGAGAAGGACTTCGCCATCGACGATGCCAACGCTGATTGCGGCCACAAAATCTTTGATCGGTGCGGCGGACAATGTTCCTGCATCGATCAGGCGCTGCAGAGCCAGGCCTAGCGCTACGAACGCTCCGGTAATCGACGCGGTGCGCGTGCCGCCGTCCGCCTGGATCACGTCGCAATCGATCCAGATGGTGCGCTCACCCAGGTGCTTCAAATCAGCGACCGCGCGCAGCGAGCGTCCGATGAGGCGCTGAATTTCCTGGGTGCGTCCGCTTTGCTTTCCCTTGGCCGATTCTCGTGCGGTGCGGGTCAGGGTGGAGCGCGGCAGCATTCCGTATTCGCCGGAAATCCATCCCTTGCCCGAGTTACGCAAGAATGCAGGCACTGTCTCCTCGACCGATGCGGTGCAAATGACGCGCGTGTTTCCCATCTCAATCAGCGCCGAGCCCTCGGCGGTCGAGATGAAGTCGGGAACGATGTTGACGGGGCGAAGCTGCTCGGGAGTGCGGTTATCGCTGCGAAAGATCATGAGAGGGAAATTCTAACAGTCGCCAGCTCGTGTGGAGCGGACACTCTTGTCCGCTGCTCTTGCCTTTGATCTTGCTTTTGTTCTTGCCTCTGATCTCGTTCACGCCGCCGATCCCGCCAACTCTATCCATTTTGTCATCCTGAGCGGAGTCGAAGGACCCCTACCTCCGGGCGATTGACTTTCGCAAAAATGGCAGAACGTTTGCACGCAGACTTCGGGTAAGATACGGAGCATCTGCCAAATGAAAATGCTGACAACGCTTGAACTGTGTGCAGGAGCCGGTGGTCAGGCCCTGGGTCTTGAAAAGGCTGGCATTGAGCATGTAGCACTCGTTGAATGGGATCGCCACGCCTGCAATACGCTGCGCGTCAACCGACCACTATGGAACGTAATCCACGGAGACATTCGGGAATTTGACGCTTCTCCTTATCGCGGAGTCGATATCGTCTCCGGTGAGCTGCCTTGCCCCCCATTTTCTGTGGCCGGCAAGCAGTTGGGCGACGAGGACGAGAGAAATCCGTTTGCAGCCGTCATACTTTTTTCCGAGCCCACCAGCGTTAAGCCCGTTCGTCTGAGCTCGGATCAAATCTTTCCAGCAGAGTCTTGATCTCGGTCTCGGCAAAAGATTGGCAATCAGTGTAGAGCTTCGTCAGCAACGCTGGCTGCGTCTCCATGAGGGACGGTAGAACCTGTTGGAACTCCGGGAATGCGCTGCGAAAGGAACGAACTCTCTGTAAGTTCTCGCTCAATCGGAGCTTTCGTTCGGTTTCATCCCTCCAAATACTCCCCCAGTACCGGCAAGTGAGACACGACGCGGCGCAGCGAGTACCGTCGTGAGACAAGAAAGATTCCCAGCCGGACCCCGCAAGCGAAAGGATTTTCAATGAATCATCTCGGCGTTTTTCGCCGTTACACCTCCTGCATGCCACCAACACATTGCCAGGAACGTGAAGGCCCGCGCGATACCGATTCATGCCGTCGAGATGTTCAATCACGGACTCGGAAATCGTGAGGACGCAAGAGCAATATGGGCACTGGTTATTAAACCGCTCACGGACAAGCTTTTCATATTCTTCGCCGTCAATTTTAACTGCCCAGTTTTGGCTAATCCTACGACTCATTTCGTGAAGACACATGCTGACCAGCTTATTCGCCACGTCCGACTTGGCCCGCCGCGTAGCCGTCCGCAGCTTGGAGACTGGGTCGTTCAACTTTGTTCATTCCCAAGGAGCCAATCAACTTCCACGCCCAATACGTGCGCCAGAGCCTTAAGCTCGTAGTCAAGGACATGGCGGAGGTTGTTTTCGATTTTGGCAATTGCGGCTCGGTCGAGCTGAATTCCGTGCCGGGCGAGTTTCCCAGAAAGGGCATCCTGCGTTAGTGCTGGCGCGCAGCGCTGGCGTGCCCCAGCCACGCGCCTGCCGATGATGTTCTTTCGCGCAGGCTTTTTTTTCACATGGAAAGAGTACTTTGCATACAAGTCGGATGTGTTCTAAACTAGAACATCAAAGACGAACGGATCGTCGAGAGGGAGCGACAGCCTGTCGGATACCGGCCGGGATCCCTCCATACCAAAGGGGGAAATAGATGGAAGATCGTCCTACAATCCGTGAGATCAGGAACCGGATACGCAGCGTAAATCGCCGTCTGGAAAAGGCCCATGCAGACCCTCGTAATGCTGATCGTGCCTTGTGGGCCGCATTGGCCGTGGTCAGCTTTGCTAGTGTCACGGGGATGAGCGCAGACGTGCAGATCGACCCAGAGACAGTGCTCGGCGACCTACTCGCCGGTCTCATGCACTGGTGCGACGTTCAGAAAACCAACCCTCGCCGCATAGAGCCCGTTGATTTTGAGTCGGCCTTGGAGCGCGCCCGCAATCACTACAACGAAGAAACCGCCTACGAACGGGAGGAGTTGCAGGCTGAACGGGAGTAGATTTCACGCCGTCGTCGGAGCGAGAATATGCGCCGTATCCGGAGCGTCAACACGAAACCGGAGCTTGTCGTGCGTTCTCTGGCCCATCGCTTGGGGTATCGATTCCGTTTGCACCGCAGAGATCTACCCGGCCGCCCCGACCTTGTTTTTCCATCCAAGCGTAAAGTCATTTTTGTACACGGATGCTTTTGGCACCAGCACCGGGGCTGTATCGACGGACGGGCGCCGAAGTCGACCATTGATTACTGGTTGCCCAAAGCTTGCGAACAACAGGAAGCGAGATAAGAGGAACCGCTCGAAGCTGGCAAGACAAGGTTGGGAACACCTTGAGGTTTGGGACTGCCAGACAGAAGATGGAAAGAAACTGGAGAAGCAACTCAGAGCGTTCTTAGATTCTTAAGGGCGGCACATGGTATGCGCGACGCGATCGGCAGCCGAAGGATTCTGCTCGTGGATGTACGCGACAATCCCCGCAAAATCGGCCGCCGCTTCAGGCGACCACTCAATCTTCATCGGGAACCCAATCAGGAACCGAGGATTCGGTCCATCTGGCGGCGCACGTCCTCGTGGGAGACGGTTTTGCCCTGATCGAGCGAGGCGAGGCCTCTGCCGACCTCTTGCCTGAACCATTCGTCATGGTCAAGGCAACTCGCAACGAACTCGCGCACCACCTCGTCCGGTGCCTTACCTGCCTGTGAGGCGATCCGGTTTAGCTTGGCTTCGAGTTCCGGCGCAAACGAGATTTCCATCTCATTATTGTAGGCGGCCTTCTAAGCAAAGAGCAACGACTCAGCGATCAACGAAACCCCCGCGAGAATTTCATTGACTTAAGGACTCGTCGCACGCGACAATGATTCTGCGACCGGGGCAGTTTCGAGGCCCGTCCGTCCATCAAGGCGGCCCTCGAAGCTGCCCCGAAACCATTTTTGGAGGCTTCAAACGGGATAAGTCCTTATTCCGGAATATTTTGCATATAAGTCCTTTAACCTCAAAGATCTGGCGGGGCAATTATCCCTTGACATCACGTAAAAGATTTGAGATACTGACCTTGCCATGAACCGCAGACAGACTATTCCAAAGCACTTACGTTATACGATTCAAGACTTTAATCACCAATTTCCCGACGATGCGGCCTGCCTAGAACACCTAAAAGAGCAGCGTTTCCCCGGTGGGGTTACCTATTGCTCAAAATGTCAACAGGAGCGCAAACATTACCGGATCAATGGCCGTCCGGTTTTCTCCTGCGACCACTGCGGAACACAGATTTCCCCGATGGCCGGGACGATCTTTGAGCACAGCAGCACATCTCTCCGACTTTGGTACTACGCCATGTACCTGATGGCTTCGACGCGTTGCGGCATATCGGCAAAACAGATTCAGCGCGAAACTGGAGTCACCTATAAAACTGCTTGGCGGATGTTCAAGCAGATTCGCTCGTTGCTGTCCGAATCCGACATGCAACTGGAGGGCGAAGCGGTGGAGATGGATGAAATGTATATGGGCGGAAAACGAAAGGGCGGCGCTGGTCGCGCTATGATTGGCGACAAAAAGAAAACTCCGGTGTTCGGAATCGTAGAGCGAAAAGGCCGCGTGATTGCCGTAGTCACGCCAGACGTGAAAAAGCAAACGCTGATGACGATCATCAAAGAAAAAGTTCTGCCGGAAACCACGATCTTCACAGACGATTTCTGCGTCTATGACGATCTGGGCCGTCACCGCAATGAGTACGTGCATCGCCGCATCAATCACAGCGCCAAGGTCTACGTAATGGGCAACGTTCACACGAACACGATTGAAGGATTCTGGAGTCTAGTAAAACGCGGAATCGGTGGGGTCTATCATCAGGTCAGCCAGAAGTACCTACAAACCTACTTGGACGAATATTCGTTCAGGTACAACAGGCGCGATCAGGGGAACTTGATCTTTACTTCGATTTTGAAGCGCGTTTCTGAATTGGCTGCGCCGCTCGCCGTAAGAGATCGTGGAATGACGCCCGCGATACAGGAGCCATTTTAGCCGCGACCTCTTCGGATGGTTTCAAATCTCGATGCGCTACGGGTCGTTCGCTGCTACCTTGCCGGGATGAGCGTATGCCCGCCATGCTGCCGTCAATATAACACGACGGAGGAAGCGACGGAAGTGTGTCCGACTCAATACATTCCAGCGAACATCTCAATAACTTGCATCACCCGCTGTTGCCGGACTCTGATGACCGTTATCAAGGATTCTCCTGCGACGACCCCAAGTTCGTCGAGCGCTATGTCAAAGGTAAACTTTATGTCGTTGTTAGGTTTCGCATTCGGAGCATCAATAAAGAGTGCGTCGCCTGCTTTCAGCGGAAACTTCCGATCTGCGGGGAAGGCTGTGAGGGAAATCTTCGGGATGTGGATACCCCAAGTCTTAGCAACTTGCTCCTGCATAATCCCAGAAGCGTGCGCTCCAATATCGAAGCTCTTAAAAGCGGCTCCGACGGTGAACAGCAGACGGTGCTTGTCACGATTGTTAAGCGCATGGAGACTCCAGAGAATATTGTCTCCTCCCTTGTAAGGCTTTATTCGCCGGATGATTTCTTTCGCTTCATCCCTCATGCCGTTTATTTTGGTGTCAAATCTGGCTTTTTGCTGATCGGAAATAGGCTCTTGGTTGCAAATTGGAAACGCACTGCGTCCATCGTCCCCTCCGTTAGCTCGGACGAGAGCGCACACCAGATAATCCAATGCAGTCCGCAGATTCTGGAGTATGTCCCCAGCGATGAGTGGGACGTCAACGGGGAGCGGCTTGGCGCGGACTACATAGTAGATCAGGCATTTCGTTTGCGGATCGTGCTTAGTTCCGACGGTATAGGGGCCGGGCTTGGAGTCAATGAATTTCCGCAAGAGGATATTGAGATCGTCGATATGCTTATCGGCCCGCTTGATCTTTAACTGGATAGCATGTGCCATGCCCAGATCATAGTCAGAACCATACGTGATATCAAGGGATAATTACCTCTGGCGGGATTTTTTGCGTAACTCCATGATTCCAAAAGATCGAGACAATTCTTTTTTTCCGGCAGATCCCGCTCTAGTAACTTAACAGTAAACATGTAATCTCATTCTGAGATTACTGACTGCCCGCCTGCTCAATTGTGATCACATCGAACGTGTCGCTCAGGTCGGCGTGGCCGGCTAGCGTGTCGCGGCTTTTGCCTTCTACCAGGATGTTCACTCGCTGGATGCCGGGAACGTTGAGGGCCAGCGTCTCCACTAGGGAGTTCACGGTTAGTTGCTCGCTTAGAATGCCGGAGCGGTGCTGGTCGGCGAAGGGGGCATTTAGATCGATTACGGCGGCTCCGGGATCGACCAGGTAGATGCTGCGGATGTCGGCGGCTGGAGACAGCGGATGGGCCGCTCCGGGTTGCTGGTAGATGCGGAGCAGGGCGCGCAACAATTCCTCGGCGCGCTGCTGGCGGCCTCCGGGTAGAGGAATCTGCGCTGAGCGCGGGCGGAGCAGGCCGGCGGCATCGTCGGCTACGTAGAGCGTCACGGTCTCTGTCGGGCCGGTGGGCGGAGGAGCTACGGGGAGGGCGCTGGTTGCCGCGGATTCCAGTTCTCCCGCTTGTTGCCGCATGTGGCGCAGGTAGATTCCCATCGCTACGACCAGCACCAGCAGCGCGGCTACTCCGAACAGGAGATGGCGGGGGATCATGGGCGCACTCCTGGATCGGGTGATCGGGTGATCGGGCCATCTGGCGATCTAAGGTCAAAGGCCTTTGATCTTCGATGACCCGATGGCCCGATGATCCGATGGCCCGATGCTTTCATCATGGTTGAACTCCCAGGCGGTCGCGGACGGTTAGTACGGCATCGGCAATCGCGGACGCGGCGCGCTGTTGGTAATTAGCGGAGGTCAGGTCGGCGACGCCATTGGCTCCGGGCGCCAGTTCCACCGCGACCGCGGGCATGAACACATTGTTCAGAGGGCGCAGGGAGGCGGAGGATCCGTGGACCGGGAATTGTTTTTTCTGCAACTCGGTCACGATAGCCGCCGCGACAACGCGGCTGACGGGCAAAGCTGGCGCCTGGGCCGCGTTCCAGGCATGAAATACTCCTTTGCTCTCTCCTTCGACTGGAAGCAGCGCGGTGTATACACGGGCGCCGCTGCCTTGCGAAACGGCGTGCAGGCTGATGTAGATTCCGGGGCGGGCAGCGTTGGCGGCGGTGGCGCGCTGATCGAGAGTTGAAGCGGTGTCTCCGTCGCGTTGCAGCGAGACCGCGAAGCCGCGAATCTCCAATTCGTGGCGCAGCAAGCGGGCGAATCCCAGCGTGACGTCTTTTTCGGCGAGAGTGTCGGTCAAGGCCGCGCCCCGTTCGTCGCCACCGTGCGCGGGATCGACTACGGCCAGAATGCGATGGACGTTAGCGCCCGCGGCGGGGTTGGCTGCCGATGGGGGTTGGGTGGGATTTTGCGGCGCAGCTCCAGTTCCGGCTCCAATTACGCTCGGCGTGGCTGGCGCGGGTTGAACAGCCGTCACGGTGATGGTCCTTCCGTCGCTGCTGAAGATTGCCATCAGCGGCTCGCTGGCAGTTACATCTAACTCGGCATCGCCGTTGTTCTCGGAGTAACTGGCATGGGTGATGACCTTGTTATCAAAGGCGATCGACTGGCTTCCCGGAGAGACAACCGGGTCGCGCTTAAAGACCATCCGCAGCCTGCCCGGTTCGGTGGAGATGGTTGGATTCACGGGAGCAGTGAAATTCAGCGCCAGGCGAGGCGGGTTGGCTGCGTCCAGCCGGAAACTGGGTTGGATGCCGACACCGCCGATGAACAGGCGGCGGGCGGCTTCACGAAAATTGACCGGCGTAGCCAGAAAGCGCGGCAGGAAGGCGCCTAGCGAGGATAGAGGAATTAGTCCACGCGAGTTTTCGATCAGGAAGGGAGCGGGAAAATCAAAATCTCGGCCGTGGATGCGGGCGCGCGTTTTGCCGGCAAAAAAGTCGGCGTCAATCGCGTTGTAACTTAGTCTCAACTCGCGGCCATTTGAGTTGGTGCTGACGCGGCCTAGAGGCTCCAGCAGTTCGAGCAGGCCGACATAGTCGCGGCCGGCGCGCTCCAGAACCGGGAGAGTGTAGATAGCGACGGGAGAGTAGACGGAGATGTGCTTTTCATCGGCGGGAGGCGCTGCGGATAGAACCGTCACCGTGGCCAACAGGAGGGCCAAGGTCTTACTCGTTAAGGTTCGGTTCGTCGTGATGGAGGGCACTTCGTCTGGACCCTATTCTGTTCAGCGCCGCCTGCTCCCCAACTTCGCTGGGAGTGGGTGGCGAGATCTGATGTCGACGCCCAGCCCCTGAAGAGTGCGCCGTGAGAAATCAGGCGTCCCTCCGGGACTTGCTCGGGCTTTCCCTCTCCCCGGCGCTGAAGCGCCGGGCTATTCTCAGTCGTCCCTCCGGGACTGGGTTCCGCCGGGCCACGAATCCCGCTGCTGCAACGGGCTGCTAGTCGCTCCGGGGGCTAGTCCAGCGCATAAATCGTTAGGCCGCTCAGCAACTTGGGGTAGAAATCGGTTGACTTCTGGGGCAGGACCTCGCCGGCGAGCGCTACGTCGCGAACTTGACTCATGCGCGCCGGATTCATGAGGAACGCCACTTGGACCTTCCCACTCTGCACCTGCTGCAGCGCTTCCGCGGACTCGCGGCAATAGGAAACATTTTGCTGATTGTGAATGGCGTCTTCGGAAATCCTGAGCACACCTTCCAGCAGGCACTTGTGCAATTGCACGACATCGAGAGCTTGCTGGCGCAGGGAAAGGTTTCCGAACAGGCTGGAGCCGATGGCCTTCGGCGAGTCCAGTAGAAATGCCTGGTTGGCGGCGACCGCAAGCAGCGCCGTTCCCGCTTGCCCTGCCTGCTGCAGGATCGCGGTGGCGCGCGGGGCATCGATTCCGGGATCGACCTCTTCCACGCTGAAGAATTTACGGGCATCGGCCTGAAATTGGGCCGCTGAGAAAGAAGGCAGGCCGAAGACGAGCCGGTGCGTCGGCAGAATGACCAGGCCGGGGCGCTTTTTGTCGGGTGCATCCATATCGACGAAGGTCATCATCACCGAATCGTAGGCGGTGGGAAGGCCGGATCCGGTCTCGGCCGTGGCTCGACGCTCATTGCGATAGGTCAAGGCCGTTTCGTAGCGGTGATGGCCGTCGGCAATGATCAGCTTCCGATCTTTCATCTGCGCCTGCACGGCGGCAATGACCGGGGCGTCGGAGATTTTCCAGACGCGATGGACTACGCCGTACTCGTCGGTAACCTCGATGTCGGGAGATTTGTCTGGCGCCGCCGTCGAGTCGAGCAGGGCATCCACTTTGCCGGCTCCGCTGTAAAGCATAAAGAGCTGACCGAAGTGGGATCGGGTCGCGCGCAGCAAGTCGAGCCGGTCGGCCTTGGGCTTGGCCAGCGTCTGCTCGTGCCGGAATATAACGCCGTCGGAATAGTTCTCGATGCGGCCGAGGGCGATGAAACCCCGGCGCTCGGCCTGCTCGCCAGCTCCCGGAGCCCCTTCCGGGAGCTGGAATGTCTGGGAATAGCGGTAGATCGAAGGGGCTGGATCCTGGCGCAGAATGCCCGTCTGACGCCAGTTCTGGTAGGACGCCGCCGCCCTGGTATAGACGTTCTCGGTCTTCTTCTCTTCGATCTGGTTCTCTTCGATCTGGCCGTCGCCCGGCAGGCGCTTCCCGAGAATGATTCGTACGAGGTTATAAGGACTGGCCTGGTAGTAGGCTTCCTGCATGGCAGGTGTAATTTTGTCGTAGGGCTGGGTCACGACCTGTTGGAGGGGGACGCGCTCCGGGTCATAGCGCCAGGCTCGAAATGGGGAAACAATTGCCATAAAAGGGAACGCAGAATTGTAGCAGGGACGGAATCAGCTCTCGGCTCTCAGCTGTCGGCTCTCAGGAAAGGCGCTCGGCGCGGGATGCGACATGGTCGAAAGCGCTGGAAGGAGAAAAAAGATGCGCACGGTCAGAAGCAACTTCCCAAATCAGTTTTGAATCTTAAGGTGGCCACGAAAAAGTGACAACACTTTTCCAGGAATGTGCTAGTATCCGGCTCATAGAGCTTGTTGGGGCCTGCGCTTAACGGTTGCGCGGTCGCCTCCCTTCACGGCGCGGAATTAGTGGGGCCTATGCTGTACGGTAAACAGTTCTCGGCTCGCGTCTGGTTCACTGTATTTCTGGTAGTTGCTGTGTGCAGCACCCTCCCGGGTTTCGCCCAGAATTCCAGCGAAGATGTCCACATTCAGCCCCGCGTCATGCCGCCGGCTCCGAAGGAGCCCGACATCGACCCGGCGCTCAAGACACACACCAAGCCGCTCAAGGTCGATGTGGACATGGTGCTGGTGCCGGTCACCATCACCGATCCGTTGAACCGTCTCGTAACCGGCCTCGATCGCGAGAACTTCAGCCTTTTCGAAGGCAGAGACCAGCAGGAGATCAAGACTTTCTCGAGCGAAGACGCTCCGGTTTCGATCGGTGTGATCTTCGACATGAGCGGCAGCATGAGCAGCAAGATCGAGCGCGCCCGCGAGGCGGTGATCGAGTTTTTCAAGACGGCGAACCCGCAGGACGAATTCTTCATGATCACGTTCGCGGATAAGCCGGAGGAGATTTCCGATTTCACCAGTTCGGTGGATGACATTCAGGGGCGGCTCATCTACTCGGTTCCGCGGGGCCGGACGGCGCTGCTGGACGCGATTTACTTTGGCGTCAGCAAAATGCGGCAGGCCAAGTATCCGAAGAAGGCATTGCTGATTATCTCCGACGGCGGCGACAACCATAGCCGCTACACCGAGGGCGAGATCAAGTCCATGGTGAAAGAGGCCGACATTCTTATCTACGCCATTGGCATCTACGATCGTTATTTTCCGACCGAAGAAGAGCGGCTGGGGCCCGGCCTGCTCAGCGACGTTACTGAATTGACTGGTGGGCGGGCTTTTACCATTGATAACCCGAACGACCTGGCGGACGTGTCCACAAAAATTGGGATTGAGTTGCGCAACCAATATGTTTTGGGATACCGTCCAAAGAATCCAGTGCGCGATGGCAAATGGCGTAAAATCAAAGTAAAGTTGTTACCGCCAAAAGGATTGCCGCCGCTCAAGGTCTACGCCAAGACGGGTTACTATGCGCCGACGGAATAGAATTCCTCTGCTGATTTTCTTCCTGCTGGGTGCGCTGTACCTGGCTAACTCGCAAGTGCCAGACGGAGTGCCCAACCAGCCAGTTCCGGCGCCGAGTGCAAATTCACCAGCGGCCGCGAATCCGCCATCGGCGACGCCAGCCCCGGCCAGCGGGACACCCGTGCCAGCGTCGACGGGGCAGAGCGCCACTTCGAATGGGCCGGCGAGCGACTCTCCGAGCGTTCTTGCGAATGCTCCTCCGAATGTTCCTGCGAATGCTCCTCCGAATGTTCCTGCGAATGCTCCTGCGGACGCGACTCCGAGCGTTCCGGCGAAATCCGCTCAGAATCCTGAGGATTCCTCCGACAGCGGCGTCTTCGTTTTCCGCAAGCAGGTGGAAGAAGTCGTGCTCCATGCCACGGTCATCGACGACAAGCAACGCATCGTCACCAATCTCGATAAGGGCGACTTCAACGTGTTCGAGGATGGGCATCCCCAAACCATTACTTCATTCCGCCACGAAGACATCCCCGTTTCCATGTGCATTGTGGTCGATAACTCGGGCTCCATGCGCGAGAAGCGGCAAAAGGTAAACGCCGCCGCCCTGAATCTGGTGAGCGCCTCAAATCCAAACGACGAAGTGTGCATCGTCAACTTCAATGATGAATACTACAAAGACCAGGATTTCACTTCCAGTATCAAAAAGCTGAAAGAAGGGCTGGAGAAAATCGAGGCCCGCGGCGGAACGGCACTCTACGATGCGGTCGTCGCCACCGCTTATGAATTGAAGACCTATGCGAAGCACGAAAAGAAAATTATTCTTGTGGTCACCGATGGAGAGGACAACGAGAGTACAGAGACCCTGGAGCAGGCGGTGCGGCGTCTGCAATCCGATGGCGGACCAACCATCTACGCCATTGGGATACTGGAGAAGGAAGAGCATCCGAAACACGCGAAACGCGCGCTGCAAATCATGGCGGAGAAGACCGGAGGCATAGCCTTCTTCCCGCAAACGCTGGACGAAGTTGACGCCATCAGCCGCACGGTGGCGCACGATATTCGCATCCAATACACGATCGGATACAAACCGACGACGCCAAAAAATCAGGGCGGCTATCGGCAAGTGAAAGTGGACGCGCGTTCGCGCGAGCATGGCAAACTCATCGTCCGCACTAAAAGCGGTTATTACGCCGGGCCGGAACCCGCCACGGGGGCGCAATAGGTCCTGGTGGGACACATGCTCGGTAATTTCAAATTGCAAGTTACCAATTTGCACAATCACAAAATCCTTGCATTGACGCTGGCCCTTGCGGTTCCTTACTCTGTAGTGTGCTATCAACTACCTCAAACTCGCGCCTGCGCGTTAGCGACGAGATCTCCAAACTTGTCGGCGAAACGCCGATGCTGCAAATGAAGAAGCTGGCTCCTCCGGGATCGGCCGCGATCTTCGCAAAGCTCGAATACCTGAACCCAGGCGGAAGCGTGAAAGACCGCGCTGCCATTGGCTTGATCGAGCGCGCCGAAAGTGAAGGCAGGCTGAAGCGGGGGGGGACCGTAATCGAGGCCACGGCCGGAAACACCGGCATTGGGCTGGCCTTGATCGGCGTTAGTCGCGGCTACAGAGTTAAGCTGTTCGTCCCGGAGAAATTTTCGGAGGAAAAGGTGATCATCATGCGGGCCCTCGGCGCCGAGGTGACTCGCACTCCGGAGGCCGAGGGCATGCAAGGGGCGATCCAGCGCGCCCGGGATTTGCAGGCTTCCGACCCAGGCGCATTTTTGGCCGCGCAGTTTGACAACCCCGCCAACACGGACTACCACTACGAGACTACGGCCCGCGAAATCTTTGAGCAGATGGATGGGCGTGTCGACGCCATTACGGTCGGCTGCGGCACGGCCGGGACGTTTACCGGAGTTGCGCGTTTTCTGAAGGAACGCATTGCCAAGGTGCACGCCGTGGCGGTGGAGACTCAAGGTTCGATTCTCGGTGGCGGACCGGCTGGTCCGCACAAGGTGGAAGGCATCGGCAACAGTTTTATTCCGGGGAACTTTGACCGCTCGGTTTGCGACGAAGTGATGATGGTGACCGACGACCAGGCTTTCGGCATGGTGAAAGAACTGGCGGCACGCGAAGGCGTGCTGGGAGGATCGAGCGCCGGCGCCAACGTCTACGCCGCGGTTGAAATCGCCAAGCGGCTGGGGGCAGGGAAGCGGGTGGTTACGCTGATTCCCGATTCGGCGGAACGCTATCTGTCGAAGAAAATTTTTGAAGGCGGAGTGTAGCAACATTCTCGGCGAAGGACAGCTGCATTTCTTGTGGCGAAGGCAAGATGCATAGGTCCTTCGCTTCGCTCAGGATGACAGAGTGAATTGTGGCGCGAACTTGCGGAAACACCACGCTGGCTAGGCGCCGAATGGAGAGCACTTGACCCCCAAATATCCCGGCTTCGCCACCCGCGCCATCCACGCCGGCCAAGAGCCCGACCCGCTCACCGGTGCCGTGAGCGCTCCCATCTACCCAACTTCCACCTACGTTCAGGAAGAGATCGGAAAGAATAAAAGATACGAATATGCGCGGGTGTCGAATCCGACGCGCGACCGGGTGGAGACTAACCTGGCGGCGCTTGAAGGCGGAACGGCGGCGCGCGTGTTTGGCAGTGGGATGGCGGCTATCAATGCTGTCGCTACGATGCTCAAAGGGGGCGACCATGTTGTCGCCGGGCACAATCTCTATGGCGGGACTCCGCGGCTATTCAATCAGGTGCTGGTTAACTTTGGCCTTACTTTCACTTACGTCGATACATCCGACGCCAGCAACGTTGAGCGCGCACTGCAGAAGAATACGCGGCTTGTGTTTCTTGAGACTCCGACTAATCCGTTGATGGAACTTTGCGACCTTCGCGCTATTTGCGAACTCAGCCACCGGCGCGGTGTTGAAGTGGTTGTCGACAATACGTTCATGTCGCCTTACTTTCAGCGTCCGATTGAATTTGGCGCTGACATGGTCGTGCATTCCACCACGAAATTTCTCAACGGGCACAGCGACGGGCTGGGCGGTGTCGTCGTGTGCACCAAGCCCGAGCAGGCGGAGAAACTTGCTTTTCTTCAAAAATGCGCCGGGGCGATTCTTTCGCCTTTCGAGTGCTGGTTAATTCTGCGCGGGGTCAAGACTTTGGCGGTGCGCATGTTGCAGCACGACTGCAACGGACGCAAAGTCGCGGAATACCTTTCGAAACACAAAAACGTGCAGAAGGTTTTCTATCCTGGACTGACGGATCATCCGCAGCACGAATTGGCCAAGCGGCAGATGTCCGGCTTTGGATCGATGATCGCTTTCGAAACAGGATCGCTTGCGAATGCCAACACGATGCTGCGCAAGGTGCGCGTGTGTTCGTTGGCCGAGTCGCTGGGCGGCGTCGAAACTCTGATTTCGCATCCCGCCACCATGACGCACGCTGCCGTCGGCGAAGAAGGACGGCGCAAGATCGGCATCACCGACGGTATGGTTCGCATCTCGGTTGGGATCGAGGACGTGGACGATATTCTCGCCGATCTGGAGCAGGCGCTGGGCGCGATCTAGTTTTCGGCTATCAGTTCTCAGTAAAAAGTGATTTGACTGACGACTGACAACTGAGAATTGTCTCAGCGCACCGATTCTCCAATCCACTCCAGGTAGGGGGCGCTGCCATCATCGATGGCAATCTCGATACACTCCGGAAGATCGTAGGAATGCAGCTCATTCAGAGACTCGCGCACGCGATCGAAAGCCTCGATTGTCGTCTTGATCACTAGCAGCCATTCGGTTGTGGTTTCGATCTCGCCCTGCCAGCGATAGACCGACTCAACTTGGGGAGCGATGTTGACACAGGCGGCGAGTTGCCGCTCCACGAGCTTGTGGGCGATGCTTCGGGCCTCTTCGAGAGAACCGCAGGTGGTGAGAACGAGCCGTTTGTCGGTCATATAAAATCGGTCATCCAAGGTTCAGTCGAAGGATACGAGGGCAGGCGATGGCAACGCAAATCACGTTTGGCGCGTCTGGATGGCGAGCCGTGATGGCCGAGGATTTCACGTTTGCCAATGTCAGCGGGCCGTGCATGGCATCGCACACTACGTGTCATCGCAGAAATCGAACGGAGCGGATGGTGAAATTGGCGAAATTATTATCGGCCGCGACCCGCGCTTTCTTGGCGAGTCTTTCTACGCTGCGGCGGCAGACGTCTTGTCCCGCTATGGCATTACGCCACTGGTGATCGCGGAGCCCGCGCCCCAATTGGCCAAACTATTTGACAAAGTTGGTTCCTTTTATCCTCTGCGCGAGAACTTCCGCTTGACTACGGAAGTAAAACAGAAGTTTACTAAGAAGTTACGCTGCGATCCGAGCGAATTTCATGGCACAAAAGTTGCGCGCGTCGTAAGGATGGACGGACTGAAACTCGTGCTCGCCGACGGATCGTGGGTTTGCCACCGGCTCGCGGGCACGGAACCGGTGGTGCGCGTGTATAGCGAGGCGCGCAGCAGGGATGGCCTTGCTAGGTTGAGTGGGGCAGCAAGAGCATGAATCTTCGACTAGGATCACCGGGATTAGGAGCGCCGTCGCGAGCGCGCATCCTTCCACGTGGGGAGGAAGGGCTGCGCGCGGTGATCGATCAGGCCAAGGATCAGGCTCCGAGGGCAGAGGCTGCGGCGGCACGATGGGTGGAGCGTACGCGCCCGGTGTGGTCGTGGCTGGCGCTGGAGTGGCGGCGGCTGGGGACGGCGGCTGCCGTCGCGCTGATCGCCGGATTATTGCTGCACGCCATGTACGGAGCCAATGGCATGGTGATTTATCGGCAGAAGCGCGCTGAGATGCAAGCGCTGCGGAGTGAGGTTGAACGCTTGCAGAAGGAAAACAATCGGCACGTCGACCAGATCAGGTCGCTTAAGTCCGATCCGGCCGCCATCGAAAAGGAAGCCCGCGAGCAGTTGCGTTACGCGCGGCCAGGAGAATTTGTGCTGGTCGCTCCCGATCCTCCGCGGACGCCACCCACGGGCCGTGCCAAGAACGACAAGTAGATGCTGGTTGAACGGCCGGCAGTTCCAGATTGTTCTCAGCCCAGACTCTGCTCCTCCTGTGATAAAGTTCAGAAGTTCGCACGTGTGGGAATCAATCTTGAGGAGGAATGACATGCGGAAATTACTCTCGTTGTTACTTGCCGGTGCGTTGATTGTATTGGTCGCCTCGGTATCATTTGCCAGCGATGCGCAAACCGTGAACGGCTGGATCAGCGACTCCAAGTGTGGGGTTAAGGGAGCCAACGCGGGCGCGGAAGCTTGCACGAAGAAATGCATTGGCGCCGGAGCCAGTGCGGTCGTGGTTACCGACAAGGACCAGAAGGTACTCACGGTGGATAATCCGGATACCCTTAAGGATCACTACGGACATCACGTTGCCGTGACGGGGCACATCGACGGCGACAAGATTCACGTGGATAGCGTCAAGATGCTGTAGCGGCCGGCTAGGCTCGCGGCATCAATCAGGCCTGTCATCCTGGGCGAAGCGAAGGATCTATGCATTGGATGCAAAGTGCATAGGTCCTTCGCTTCGCTCAGGATGACAAGATCTTTGAGAGGCGAGAGGCGCTGCGACCTCATCTAGCGCACGACGCCTTCGAGTGGCGAACTGGCGGTTGCATAGAGCTTTCGCGGCATTCTGCCCGCCAAGTAGGCTTGTCGTCCGGCGAGCACCGCGTGCTTCATCGCTTCGGCCATCAGCACCGGTTCCTGGGCGCCGGCGATGCCGGTGTTCATCAGGACCGCGTCGTAGCCCAGTTCCATGGCAATGGCGGCGTCGGAAGCTGTGCCGACGCCCGCATCCACGATTAGTGGGACTCCGGTGATGAGTTCGCGCAGGATTCTCAAGTTGGCTGTGTTCTGGATACCCAGGCCGCTGCCAATCGGCGCGCCCAAGGGCATCACCGCCGCGGCGCCGGCGTCTACGAGTCTCTTAGCGAACACGATGTCGTCCGACGTGTAGGCGAGCACGGTGAATCCTTCTTTCGCCAGCACTCCGGTGGCTTCGAGCGTCGCTTGTACATCCGGATAGAGCGTGGCCTGGTCGCCAATCACTTCCAGCTTGATCCAATCCGAGAGCCCAACCTCGCGCGCGAGGCGGGCGGTGCGGATGGTGTCGTCGGCGGTGTAGCAGCCGGCGGTGTTGGGCAGAAGGAAATATTTATTGGGATCGATGTAATCGAGCAGCGATTCCTTGCTGCGATCGAGATTCACACGGCGCACGGCCACGGTCACCATATCGGCGCCGCTGGCTTCGAGGGCGCGGGCAGTTTCCTGAAAAGATTTGTATTTGCCGGTCCCGACGATCAGGCGGGAACGGAATTCCCGGCCGGCGATGAGGAATGAGTCCGTCATGATCTTATTGTACGGCGAGAGTCGATTGGGAAGCATCGCGGACGGGCGAGGTGCTCGTCTCTCCACCGGATGTCATCCCGGAACCGTCTCCGTCTCCGCTTTCGCGTACAGCTCATCAATCAATGTGTGATACCGCTCTTCAATTCCCCGGCGGCGAATCTTGAAAGTGTGCGTCATGGTGCCATCCGCAGCCGAGAATTCTTCGGCTACCACCAGCACACGTTTCAGTTTTTCGAAGCGCGCCAGGTTCTGGTTCGCTTCTTCGACGATGCCTTCGTACAGCGCTTGCACCTTAGCGTTGGCAACGAGTGTTTCCCTGGACGCAAATTCAACCTGGTTGGCCCGCGCCCAATCTTCCAGCACAGGGAAGTACGGCGCGATCAGCACCGCGGGAAACTTGCGCCGGTCACCGATCACCACCGCCGTCCCAACGAACGGGTTGAGCTTCAGAGAATTTTCGATCGGTTGCGGCGCGATGAACTTGCCACCGGAAGTCTTGATCAGATCTTTCTTGCGGTCGGTGATCGAAAGAAATCCGTCGCCGTCGAGACATCCGATGTCGCCGGTCTTGAACCAGCCATCCACAAACGCGGCCTGCGTTTCCTCGGGACGATTCCAATATCCCTTGAATATAGAGGGGCCGCGAACCAGCACCTCGCCATCGTCGGCGATACGCACTTCTAGGTTCGGCAGCGGCTTGCCAACAGTTCCAAGTTTGTGCGCGGCGGGCGAGTTCACGGCGATCACCGGGGAAGTCTCCGTCAGCCCGTAGCCCTCGTGAATCGGGATACCAATATCGGCATACCACTCCGCGAGTTCGCGGCCCAGCGGCGCGCCTCCGGAAATAAACTCCTCCGCTTTTCCGCCCATCCCAGCACGCACTTTGGAAAAGACCAGGCGGTTCGCGAGGTTCATGCTCCAGGAGAGCGCCTTCGGTTGGGTTTCCGCGAGAGTCTCGGCGCGGTTGGCGCGGCCCACGGCAAGGGCCCAGCGATAGATGGCGCTACGCGGGAAGCCGGTAGCCTTGAGGATGACCCGTTGGCGTATCTTCTCGTACACGCGTGGCACACCAATAAAGATGTCGGGGTGAACTTCGGTCAGAGCCTGCGCCAGTTGTCCAATGTCGGGACAGTACGCGAGTACCACGCCGCGGTAGAGCAGTGCGAAATCCACGTGCCGCGCCGTCACGTGGGAAAGTGGCAAGAACGACAGGCTCACCTCTTCTTTTGTCCCGAAGCCGAAGGCGGCCATCGACTGCTCGATGTTCGATGCCATGTTGCCGTGCGTGAGCATCGCTCCCTTTGGAGTTCCGGTCGTGCCTGAGGTGTAAATAATTGTGGCCAGATCGTCGGGACCAATCGACCGCGAGCGGGCATCGAATTGGGGATCGGAGTCGGTCGGTCCGTGCAGCGTGAGTGCCCGCATCTGGACGGCATGGGCAGTTTCGACTGCGTCCATCACGATGACGCGTTCGACCGGCGTGCGTTGCTGAATGGTCAGCACTTTTTCCAACTGATACCTAGTGGAGACGGCGATGACGCGCGCGCCGGAATCGTTGAGGATGTATGCGGTCTGCTCGGCAGTCTGCGTGGCATAAACCGGAACGGTGACGGCACCGAGGGCAAGCGCCGCGAAATCGGTGATCGTCCATTCGGGGCGATTTTCGCTGAGGATGGCGATGCGATCGCCTTTGCCGATGTCCCAGGATGCGAGCGAGCGCGCCACACCCACGACGCTGCGGTAAATCTCTGTGGAAGAGATCGGCACCCAGCCCTGGGCGCGCCTTTGCATCATGACGCGATCGCGGCGGTTCTTACGGATTGCCAATAGAATGTCGTTGAGTGTCTGAAGGGTCATCCAATCCGATCAGGGTTTCATAATCATTGTACGCAGTCATTGTACGCAGTCATTGCGGAGTTCGCAGAAGGGCGCTGGCGTTGTTGCCCGGGAGCCAGAGGGTTTGATCCTGCTCTGCCGCACTGTGTTATTCTTTTTATGCGGGGTGGAG
>Ga0209274_10000120_pt1 | contig 67043 bp, 54 predicted proteins | sample HubBroMetageREF1_FD_188343 | JGI IMG/M metagenome (GOLD analysis project Ga0209274, IMG submission 188343) | Reference soil microbial communities from the Hubbard Brook experimental Forest, New Hampshire, USA - Hubbard Brook CCASE Soil... | ecosystem: Environmental > Terrestrial > Soil >...
ACCTGGTAGGTCGAGAATGACATCGTGCTGCTCTGATCGTACAGGTCGCTAAAGTTGTAGTACGAATTCTTCGCACCCACGCCACCGCCCGCCGTCAGGTCAACCACCCACGCCCCGACGAGGATCTCCGCCGACGCGTACGTGACTTGGGATCCCCCGCCCCAGACGGTCTGAAGATACACGCTAAAGGTGAACGTCCAGTGAAAGCGGACGACATCATGTTTCACGCTGGCGGAGGGCGTAATCGCACTGCTGTTGAAACCGAAATTCGACGTCTGGTCATGGAGCTCCAACACCCACGCACTACAGGGTTGCGAATCCGAGAACTGGCCCAAGCCTCCCCGGCCATGGGAGACCGAGAAATAGGGCGGGGTGAAGACGTCGTTCCCTGTGCCGGGGCAACCGATGCCGCTATTCCCGGAGTACCCGGACAGAGCCGCAGTGCCCGAATACGGTTTCTTCAGGGTGACGCCCAAGGTCGTCGCGCCGGCGAGTGGCGCGACGAGGAGCAGGCAACTGACGAGCCCGACCATTCCCCCCGCGACGGCCGCCCGACCCCTCCATTTCAAGGACCCACGGCGCCAATTCCCCTTGACGCTCGACCGAGGTGGGGCGGGGCACGAAGCCGCCATTGTGCGCCGACCGGCCTTAGGGTATATCTAACCTACCGAATTGAAAGCGGAAATCCGAATTTCCACCCGCGGCCCCTCTGATCCCCGGCTACGGAAGTCGACGAGAGTTTCTTCACGGGACCTGGCTACCGTTTCCCGGAAAGACGAAGCGGGCGCTTGCCTTACCGCACCGGCCCAAGCTCGCAACGGTTCGGTCCGGACAGGAGACCGGTTGGGCCGAATACCGACCGGACGGGAGATAAGCTTCGGCGGGATGAGGCGCAGCGATGCCCCCGGACTCGACCCCTGCGGGTACGCCGCGCCTACGCTTGAACCAGGGGAACGAGATCCCGATGCTCGGCCTCGGCGTCTACCTGTCTCCCCCGGGGCCCGAGACCCAGCAGGCCGTGGCGTGGGCGCTCGAACTCGGGTACCGGCACATCGACACGGCGGCCCTCTACGAGAACGAGTCGGATGTCGGCGCGGCCGTTCGATCGAGCGGCATTCCCCGGGAGGAGGTCTTCATCACGACCAAGCTCTGGCACACGGACCACGGATTCGAGAGTTCACAACGCGCCGCGCGGGCGAGTTTGGACCGCCTCGGCACTTCGTACGTCGACCTCTACCTGATCCACTCACCTCGAGCGAACGCCCCACAAGACCGCCTGGATTCTTGGCGTGGCCTTGAGAAGCTTCAACGCGAGGGACTCTGCCGGGCGATCGGGGTCAGCAATTACTCGATTCGCCACCTGGAGGAGTTGAGGGAGGCGTCGGACGTCACTCCGGCGGTGAATCAAGTCGAGTTCCACCCGTTCGTGTTCGACCCCGAGCTCGTCGCCTACTGTGAGCGACTTGGGATCAAACTGGAAGCATGGGCTCCACTGACCCGGGGCCGGCGGTTCGAGGATCCGACCGTCCGCGCGATCGCCACGGCTCATCACCGTACTTCGGCTCAGATCCTCCTTCGTTGGGGGATCGAGCACGGCCTGATCGAGATCCCGAAGTCGGTGCGTCGGGACCGGATCGAAGAGAATTCGAGGATTTTCGACTTCCGGCTTTCGGCGGTAGAAGTCGCTCGCCTGGACGCACTCCGCGGCGGGGGCCGGGTCAGCCAGTGGAATCCGTCCGAACTGCCCTAGGTCGCCCTTGCGGTCCGACCCGACTATGAGAGGAACCCGGGAGGCCGCATCTCGACTGGGACCGTGTGGCAATCGACTTACGTTCGAAGCCAATCCCGAGCGGGGAGCAGGAGCATCGCATGGCCGTGAGTGACGCTCCCTCCGGCCGCGTATCCTCCGGTAATGCCAACCTCGACTCGATACTGAACGGGGGGTTCGTCGCCCGACGCCCGTACCTCGTCGTGGGCCCGCTGGGGACCGGCAAGACGAAGCTTGCGCTGCAATTTCTCTGCGAGGGGGTCCGGCAAGGCGAGAAGGTTCTCCTCGTCACGCTCGAGCAACCGCCGAATGAACTGCGTCTCGACAATCCCGCGCTCTTCCCGGAGCTGGATGCCGTGTACGTCTTCGACGCAATCTCGGATGTCATGCGCTACCAGCATACCCCGCATGTGGACATTTCCGAGGCGCGATTGTCGATCCCATTTTCCGAAGTTACGAACGAGATGCGCAAGAGTCCCGACCTGACGAGCGTCGAAGTCGCATTCAGTTCCCTCGAACAGACCCTGAAGAACGAATTCGCTCGACGGAGCTTCACCCGGGTGGTGATCGATTCCCTGACCGCCATGGAATACTTCAACATGAAAGGGTTCGACCCGATGGTCGGGGCCCAGACGTTCCTGCGACTTCTTTCCGACCTCGGTACGACGGCACTCCTGACCGTAGAGGCCCCCACCGAGGAGGCGGAGACGGTGGAACGATTGCTCGCTCGCGGGTCGATCCGCCTCTTCCGTTGGGATCTCGACGGGCAGACCCAGCGTGCCGTTGGGATCGAGAAGTTCCGGGGAAGCGCCACCGACATCCGGCTCCACCCGTACAGGGTGTCCGCGCAGGGACTCGAGATCGATCTCGGAGCGACCGCCTCCCGCGAGGCTCCGGCACCTGCGAGTTCGGCGACCCGGAGGGGACCGGAGAGTGCGTCCCTGGCCCCGGCCGTCGAGATCGTCCGAGCGGTCACCGAGATCAACTATCTCACTGCGCTCGGCGGCGACGCGGCCCCGGCCCAAGTGGAGCTCGAGCTCGCACGCGAGGCCAATCGGGCCGATCGGTCCGAGCAGGTTCAGGTCCATATTGGGCGCGCTCGCGAGTTCGTCGACCAGCGTTTGGCGGAGGTCCGGTCGACTCGCGGAGTTCCGTCGCGCGTGCCTCGCGCCGCGACGACGGACGCGCCGTCGACCCCGCGGGTGTCGATGGGGATCCAAGGGATCGACCGGATGCTCGACGGAGGTCTCGTTCCGGGTCGACCCTATCTGGTGACCGGGGGACCCGGCACCGGAAAGACGCTCCTCGGTCTCGCGTTCCTGGCAGAGGGCTTGCGTCGAGGGGAGAACGTGCTCCTCGTGGCCGTCGACGAACCCCCGGCGGAGATCCGGGAAAACGTCCGCTCGATCGGATGGGACCTGTCGAAGGTCCAAGTGCTCGATGCAAATCCCGGGACGCGGCTGACCCGGGGCATGAGCGACGTGCACGAGGGCCGTGTCCTCTCGGATCTGCAGCCGTTGGGCGAGATCTCGGATGAAAGTCGACGGGCGATCGAGGGGGGCGAGGTCTCGCTTCAGGCGATCCACTCCAAGCTGAGTCAGGGAATGGCTTCGATGCGCTTCACCCGGGTGCTGGTGGATTCGATCACATCGATCCGAAGGCTCGCGGTAAGGAGCGAGGCCGACCTTCAGGCTCGAAGGACCGAGGTGCAGTCTCTTCTTCGATTCCTGAGCGAGCAGGGGGCGACGACCGTCGTCACCACGATGGCGGGAAATCCCGAGGTCCTCACTCCCGAGGAGGTCCTGACCCGGGGAGAACTCCTGCTGACCCGAAAGTGGGTCGACGACCGGTCGATCCGGTTCATCCGGGCGGTCCGCATGCGCGGCTCGTCTCATCTCATGGAGGCCCGACCGTTCGCCATCACCTCGGAAGGGATCTTCTGTGAGTGACGTTCGGTATTTCGCGGGCGCGGAAGAGTTCCGTTAGTCGGGCCGAGGAGGCGACTCTCCCGGTCGTCGGCGAGAGCCCCCATCTTTCGCCGATGCTCCGCGGGGACCCGGCGAGCTCCCTCCTTCGCGGTCCACCTCGGTGGGGGCGTCCGCCGAGTGTAGCCGGCTAAAGGCAGGCTTGATACCTCACCGGGACGACGATTCTCCGAAATGTCTGCCCCAGATCTCCCCGCCTCGGGGCCGGAAGCGGCTCCGACGACCGAGGAAAGTTCGTCGAGCGCGAATTGGGGGCGCCCGATTCCTGGCCACCGTCCCCCGACGAGGAAATGGACCTGGGTCGTCGTCCTGGTTGCGGTTCTGGTCGTGCTCGGTGGGATCGGATACTATGTCGGCGTCTATCAGCCCGCCCATGCGGCCGCGAGCGGCTCGTCCGTCAACCAGTCGCTCGAGATGGGCGGATTTGACGACGGGCAAGTCGTCACCTTCCTCTATAATGGGACCACGACCAGCCTCTGCACCCCCTCTCTGGGCGTGATGTTTCCGAATGACCCGAACGCCTCGGCCGCAACGAAGTACACCCAATGCGAGGTCGGGAACGCGAACCAGACCGCGCTCCCGCAGTCGCCCCAGTACATTCTGGTGCCGGTGTTCGCCGGCCTCTCGATCTTCGGCGTCCCCGCACTCGGTGCCAACGCCTCGGGCTTTCCGACGCTGAACGGGACGGCGCTCCCCACCGACTGCGGGGCGGGCGAAACCGCCACAGCGTGTCCGGATCACCCGAACTACCTCTACTCGCCGTTCTTCACCGCCGTGGAGCGCCACCTCAATCTGACCGCGGGGTATGGGGGCCTGCCACCGGGCACGCTGCCCGTGCCGGCGCACGACCATCTGCTGAACGCTCCGACCAACTCTCCGAACATCTACTGGGGGGCGGTCAACGTCCTGGTCCTGGACCCGAACATCTATCCGTCGCAGACCTCCGCTTCGTGCCCCGTGCGAGCACCCTCGAACCTCTCCGCTCCCACCGGGAACTGCCTGACCTCGTTCGCCGCCCTCGAGCGCGCCCTGACCGGATGCTCGAGCGCGGCCGCGGACTACAACAGTGCCACGCACAACCCGATCTGGCAGACCCTCGTGGCGATGGGAGTGCCCGGATGTTCGCAAGTGTTCATTCCGGGCGGGATCAACGCCCTGGACTCGAACTTGTACATCCCCTTCTCCGTGTCCCCGGGGGCGCCCCCCATGTGGCCCGACTGAGCCGAGGACCCCGCGACAGGGGGGGTTCAGCTGGGGCGCGGGGCCGAAACCCACACGACGCGAAACCCCGGATGTCCCTGAACGGCCACTCCGGCGGCATCGTCCACGAGGGCAGCTTCCCCGCCGTCGAGGGCCGAGTCGTCGACCTTCCCGCGTCCGGAGAGAGCGTAGATGACCGCGACCCGGTCGTGGCCCACTTTCCGGAATACCGTCCCGAGTGAGGTGTACTCGATGGCTTCGACCGCCAGACCCACCGCCGAGGTGAGCGAGGTACCGGGGCCCACGATCGGGCGGAGGATCGTGCCGTCGGGCTGAACCGGCGACGCGACCGCCTGTCCGGACTGTAGCCGCACCTCGGCGATCCGTCCCGCCGGGAGCTGGGCGACGACCGCGAACGACCGCACGGTGCCGCCTTTTCCCGGGGTGATCGCGTGCGTGACGCTCGTCGGAGCGCTCAACAGCCGGACCGACCCCGCGGAGAGAGGCTCCGCCGGTCCCGTTCCGAACTCGTAGGTGGCGGAGCCCTCGACGACGTAGGTGAGCACCTCCACGCCTTCGTGACGATGTTGCGGGACGCGACGACGGGGGGTGGCAATCGTTTCTGCGATCCGCTCGAACGGAGGCCAACGCGGCTGCGCTACGGTCGGGATCGCCGTGCGGGCGGTCGCATCCCGGGCATCGATCTCTCCCGGAATGACCCGAACCGACATGGATTGCTCTGCGGTCCCGTAGGATGCTCGCGAATTAACGGCCGACCTGATAACCTTGGCATCTCGAGCTATCGGTCGCGGAGCGAGGAGGGCGTGGTTCTGCGACGCGGTAGGCGCGGGCCCGGTTCGCTGGCCCCGGGTGCGGCTGCCAACGCAAGGTACGTCATCCCGGTGCCGGCCGGCAGCAAGAACGCATGAGCACCTAGGACGGCTGCCTGAGTAACCGAGGAGGGGTCAGTGGGCACCGGGGTCACGGGGCGTTGGTGGGCGCTGCCCGACTTTGGGGTGACCGTGATCAGGACCAGCCCAACCGAGGGGACCGTGATCCGGGATGGGAGTGCATGGTAGCTGGTGGAGGTTGGGGTGGGGGCGGAGTTGTTCCACGAAATGATGCTGCCGGGTTGACCGACCCCGAAGAACTTGGTCATCACCCCAAATGTCTCGGCGTGACTGACGTTGGCGTTGACGAACAGGACCTGGGTTTCGTTGGTCGCCCAGTCATGGATGACTGTCGCCCACAGGTTGGAGTCCGAGCTGGAGACCGTGACGTTGTAGACCGGGTGGCCGAGTTCCACGTTCTCGAAGACGTCCGAGAGCAGCAGCCCCTGCGCGTCGGGGTCGTAGTTCGAGTTCAGCAAGCAGAATTGGCAACCGGAGGTACCTTGGAGGTCGAAGATCTGGACCGAGGGGATTCCCGCGTCGGCGGCTTGCACGAGGGAGGCCGCCAGCCAGATCGCACCGTCGTACTGACGATCCTGAGGAGCCGGTACGGAAACCGGGCCTCCCTGGTACTCGCTGATCTGGATCGGGATCGACCCGCAGGTGTTGCAGAGGCTCTCGATGTGGTCTTGGATCGCGTAGTAGTTCGACGTGATGCTGTGCGGCCCCGTCAGCGAGGCAAAGTACTGTTGGGTGGAGGGCGTGGACGTACCGTCGTTCGTGTACACGTGGCAAGCCATCGCGTCGACCGAATTGCCATCGATCGCGGCCGTGGGGTCCGTGTAGGTCGTGTCGGGGCACCAATAGCTTTGGATACCCACGAATTGGGCCGCGGGGTCAACCGCGCTGACGGCCTTGACGGCGTTCCTCACGTCGACCGCGTACGCCGTGCCGGTCGCCGTGGAATCGTCGGTGATCTTCCAGTTCTTCCAAGGGATGCCGTAGTGGGTCCAGCTGATCGGTTCGTTGCCGATCGACCAGTAGGTCGGCTGGAATCCGAGCGTGTTCACGATGTACTGTGCATAGTACGCGTCCTCGGACGAGTCGTTATTCTCCCCGGGGAGGCCGACATCCGACTCGCAGTGGGGCGACAGCGAGTCGCACCACGCGGCGAAGGAGGCGATGTCGTAGGCGCATCCCGGGGTCGCGACCCCTCCCAGGAGGCCGGGGCTCCAATCGGTGTTGGAGGTGACATTGCACTCGTCTTCGCCGGCGCTGTAGCGGATCATACCGATCGGCGTCGAGTTGAGGTAGGTCCCCAACTTCGGAACCGTGGTAAATGCTGCGGTCTGAGCGGACTCGCCGTTGATGCCGAAGAAGCTGCGAACGAGGTTCGGCTGGGCGGCGCCGATGTCCAAGCTCGCCGTAATGGTCGAGGACGAGTGGGCTGCGTCGGAGCCGGCGGCGGTTGCTCCGGTCAGCGGCAGCCACAGAACCGCAATGAAAAGGACAGCAACGAGAAGCCCGATGGGCCAGTTCCGGCGTCCCGGCGACCTCGGGCGGCCGAGAGTCCTCGAGAATCCGCTCGAGCGAGCGCTAAGGGTCGCATGCCGGGCGGCGCGTGTGACCTTTGGCCCGCAGGCCAACTCCCTTACGGTCAGGACTGATCTCCAAGTGCAGTATATCACTGGTAACTGGTTCAGATGAAGTATATCTCGTTTTCGTAACTAAATCGATACGTTCGGGCGCTGAACGCTGGCCGATCGGCCTCCGCAACGGCATTCGACGCGGGAGGTCGGAAATAGAAATCGGTGGACCCGAAAGCGTATCGTCGATGATTGAGAGCCGCGATCGAGCGTCCTCGCGTGCTCGAGCAGTGGCTGACCCGTTCGCTGGGCTCGCCGCTCGTCGAAGTCTGGTGCGCCGCTCCGCGACCGATGAGCTGTCCCGCTGGCAGGGAGCGGATTCGGCTACCGCTGCAACCGCGGCGGACAGACGATTCGTTCGACCGGGTACGACGAATGATGACGCGAGTTCCGGCATTCCGGACGATCAAGCTAGCTCGCGCAAGGGTCCCCGGCTAGGTTGTATAGCCGAGATGATGATTGGGCAATACTCCGAGATGACCACAGATTGCGAGACTCCCGGCTGCATGCATCAGAAGCGCCTCCATGGGGAGGACGACCGATGTCGAGCCTGCGCGTGCACTCATTACACGCGCACGGGGCCGGGTCACCAGACCAAGGCCGCGCGAAAACAGGTCGCCCAAGCTCTCCGAAGCTGGTGAAATTGGACTTCGTGAAGCCGACTGCAGGTGCGTCCGGCTGTCGCGGACCCTGCGACCCGGGCTAGACTTCGGGGGGGACACCCGGGGCAGCGCTAGGGGCTCCTTCTACGCGTTTCGCTCGGAAGTGGTAGAGCAGATACGCCAGGATCGCCGCGTAGAGCAGAACCCCTCCGATTATGGCGACTAGAACCGAACCGTCCCGGCCCAGGCTCCCCGCCGGCGAAATGTAGCCGAGGAGCGCCGAGAGTAGGATGGTCGCAGTCAGGCCCAGCGCGATTTGCACCGTGGACGGTCTCCGTCGGTAGAACGCGAGAGAGATGAGGCCCGGCAGGATCATGGGTGGGCACTCTCTTCGTTCGATAATAAAAGCAGACTCGTTTCTCAATCTCGGTCACCGAGCCTGGCGCCGCCGCAAGGCCGCCCTCTACCACCAACCGATGGGTGTGGGTAGGGGCCGGGAGGTGACGGCCGTATCTTCCGGACGGGCCGCCAGAGCTCGCGCGCCTCCGCGCTACTTGCGTCGGGGGTCGAACCGAGCCCGCGCCGAGACCGGCGGGCCGCCCGCCTCCGTGACGAACGCCCGTACCATCGGGTCGATGAGTACGTACCGCCCCTCGACCTCACGGGCGAGGTAGCTCGACTCCAGGGCGCGGAGCACGCGACCGACCTTCCCGTCATTCACCGTCTCCCCGGTGGGGCCGCCCATGTACTGCCGAACCGTTCCCCACGAGGCGCCGGTCGCGATCGCCTTCAACGCTGGCCAATAGATCGACGGGTCGCGTGTCTCGAGAAACCGCCCCAGCTCGGCCGCCGCCGCCTTCTTCCCTTCGCGCACGGTCTCGGCCAACGCGCGTGCGGGCGTGAGCCGTCGGACCGCGACGTGGTTTCCGAACAACGTCAACCACCCCGGGGTTCCATCGAGCGGGCCGTCCAGCGCAGACGAAATGTCGCCTTCGGACAGCTTGACCCCGAGCTCGGCCGCCCCCCGAGAGAGGAAGCCGGCTCCGGTCGGCCGGCCGAATGGCTCGAGGGAAAGCGAGACGGGTGCCCGTCCGTACAGGGGCGAGGCCTCGACGGGCTCGAGCAGCGTACGGGAGAGTCCGGCGAGTGATCCGGTGAAGATGAACACGATGTTCGGCCGGGTGTTGAATATGTTCCCGAGGAGCTTCAACAGGGCTCCCGCGTTCGCCGAGAGCTCCTGGACCTCGTCCAGGACGACCAGACAGTCCTTGTTTTCGCTTCCGAGAAGATCCAGCAGATCCCACGCGCTCTTGAGCGGGGGTCGCGCGGCGCTGACCGAGAGGCCGGAAGGGCCGGCGGAGATGCCGTCGATCCTCTTGGCCGCGCGCGCGAGCCGAGCACGGAGCGTCGCCGATTCGTTGAGCCCGCTGATCAGTCCTTCGACGAGGCCTTGGACGCTCCGAACCCCCCAGAGGTTGACGTAGGCGCCGGGGCGTCGCAGCCGATGGCGAACCGCCTTGACGAGGCTCGTCTTCCCGACCATGCGGGGTCCGAGCACCACGACCCATCGTCGCGCTTCGACCAGCCGGGCGAGCTCGGCCGCCTCGCGCTCTCGGCCGTAGAGCGCGCGCTCGGATTCCTTCGGAGCCAGGTCGAAGAGCGGCATTACTTATGCCCCATAAGGACTTACGGGGCATAAGTGTCTTTCTCCCGATAACAGTCGAGGAACGGCGACCGACTCTCCGTAAAGGTTTATTTTGAGTGTCCCGATTTCCGGCTCAACGGCGTTCGTCCGATCACGGGCGGTGGGTCGAGTTGCACAGGGGGGCGATTCGCCGCGCAGGTCCGATTACGATCCTCCTTATCGGGCTCACCATCGCGTCCACGCTCGGGCCCGCGGGACTGGTTTCTTCCGGTGTGCCGACGGGTCACCTCGCCACCGAGACATCGGTCTCGAGTGGGGCGGGCGCATCCGCGGTTCCCCGAGCTTTACCCCCGGCCACGTCTCCCTCCCTCCTCGTCTGGAACGGGGCCACGAACACTGGTTTTGTCTCGGATCCCGTCTACATCTCGGGGAGGGGATTCGACGTCAACGTCTCGGTCAACGTCACCTGGTCGGCCGGGACCGCGTGTTCGACGATGACCAACGCGACCGGTAATTTCACCTGTCTGAAGTACCCTATTCCCATCGTTCCGCACGGGGCCTACATCTTCACCGCGACCGATGCCGACTTCCTGAGCGCTCAGGCAGAGTATACGGTCGTGCCGGATCTGACCACGGCGCCCGACCAAGGGGTCGCCGGAACGATCGTGAACGCCTCGGGGTACGGCTACGCGGCCACGTCGGTGACCAATGTGAGCGGGGTGCCGGGGGCCCGCTGTAGTGCCTACTCAAGCTCGGACGGGAGCTTCGCATGTGCCTTCGTCGTGCCGGGTTCGGCCCCGCCCGGAACCTATACGGTCGAAGCGGAGGACGGCCAGGGGGACATCGCCATCAGCGCCCCCTTCGTGGTGCTTCCGCCGTCGTACAACGTGACCTTCACCGAAAGCGGGCTCGCCCCGGGGACGCAATGGTCGATCACACTCAACGGGACGACGCTCACCTCGATGACCGACGTCATCGTCTTCAACGAGCCCAACGGCACCTACGCCTATTCACTGGGTTCAGTGATGCACTACGCCCCCACTCCGAGTCAGGGCCGGGTGTACGTGCACGGGGGAGCGCAAGCCGAGACGATCATGTTCGTTTCTACGTTGACCGGCCAGTACGCCATCACCTTCACAGAGACCGGACTGCACTACGGGACGACGTGGTCGGTCCGCTTCAACACGATCCCTCAGGCGACTTCCGGCAATTCGATCTCGTTCTCGATTCCGAATGGGAGCTACGTCTACTCTATAGGGCCGGTTCCAGGGTATGGCTCGGACCCCTCGAACGGGAGTGTGACGGTGAGTGGGGCTCCGCTCTCCTTCGCCGTTCCCTTTGCCAGCGTGTTCGAGGTAACGTTCAATGGGTCGTCCCTCCCCTCCGGGACGAATTGGTCGGTGACGCTGACCGGTAACGCAACCTCCGTCATTCTGGTCTCCGCCCTGGGAAGCGCGTCGACCACTCTCACCCGCTGGTCGGAAGGAGGCCCGACCATCCGGTTCTACGTCTCGAATGGGAGCTATTCGTACTCGGGGTTCGCGCCCGGCTACTCGAACGGCAGCGGCGCACTGACCGTCAGCGGCCAGCCCCCGGCGCCGGTGGCCGTCACCCTGTCCACGAGTTCGGCGCCGGCCTCCGGCTACCCGGCCGTGGACTATCTGATCGGCGGAACGATCGTGGTCGTGGTCATTGCGCTCCTCGCGGCGCTCGTCTATCGAAAAGGGAAGTCACCCCCGACCGAGCTGACGGACTGGCCCGCGCCGGTAGACCAGGACCCTGAACCGTTCGAGCCCTAGATGCTAACCGGGTTCCGGGCTGAACGAATCGGCTTGAGTCTGCTGCCCTGTTCGCAGGGGCGGCCCTAATGAGGCGGCCGGTCTACCTTACCGCATGGCCAACGCCGACCCGACCATGGTGCGATGTGCGACGTGCGGGACCGAATTCGATTCGACCGATGCGGCGGCGGCCAGCCAGCACGCGGGCCATACTCTCGAGCACATCGAGCAGACCTAGTCCGCGCCGACGCGCCGTAGCCGGCGATGACGGACCGATTCCCAGACTCCCTACGGGATCCGAAGATTTGCGGATCCCTGAGGAGTCTGAACGAGTTCCAAGGCTGAGTCTCCCGGCAGCACTCTCTCAGGAGACTCGAACGCGCCCGCAGACCAACAGCGGGCGAAGTGTCACCAGTCGATTCGAGCGACGCGGCTCCATTCCCGGACCACCTCGGTGCCGGCGTCGGTGAGCGAGATTTCCTCCGAAGGATCGACCGACCCGATCAGCCCCTTCCCCTCGGCCCAGTCCAAGGTTCCGAGCAGTTCCGGGGGGAGATCTGCCGGCGTGGGGAATAGAAACAGTTGGAGGAGCCGTACCGCCGGATCCGGCGAGGAGGATAGGACCACGTGGGAATGGCGGGCGCCGAGCTTTCGAAGGGTCTCCGGGGCATCGTCCCCCGGGACGCGGCGGAGGTCGTACGGACAGAGGAACCGAGAACTCTCTCGCGGCCGCTCGTCGAACCACGCCTCATACTCGAGATAATCGGGTACGGTCTCTGCGGACCAGTGTTGGGTGATCGTGTCACCGCCCGCCGTGACGCCCTCGGGATGCGCGGTCACGAACGCCTGCACCTCGTCCACGGGCCGGAGTTTTCCGTCTACCGGACGTACCTGACCCGTCTCTAGCACCTTGACGCTCCCGTACCGGTCGGGTGCGCGCAGCAGGAGCTTCTCCCGATAGGTCTGTTTGAGGCGGTCATCTCCTACCCAGTAGGAAGCTGCCTGCCCGGCCGGACTACCGGCCAGAAATTCGACGGCTTGGTCGGCCGCCTCCTCGCGGCTCGCGTAGAAACTGATACAGTGGGAGCCGACCGGAACGTGGACTATTTCACGCAGGATCTCCGCCACGGGCGCCCGCTGTCAATGATTCCATACCCGGGAGAAATACCTTTCTCGGGTCAGGTTCCCGAAGGATCGACCTCCGGCGAACCCGAGGCAGCGATCGCGCCCGGGGATCTTGCCTCGGAACGGCGAGAACTGCCGACGGTTGTAGCCGCCCGGCGTGACTCGCGACCCTCGGGATATACTTCGGGTTTGATAAGCCCGAACAGCTTGGCCGTTCCTGCTTCGGACTCAACCATGCGAGAATCCAAGTCTGCACGAACTCGCGGCCGGAGATGGGGCGGTTGGTCGCTCGCGATCGTCGCGATCGGCGTCGTCGCGGTGGAGCTGCTTAGCCTCGGCGTCGGCGGGATTCCCGGAGCCTTAGCCGAACACTCACCGGTCGCCGGTTCTAATGCTCCCGTCCCAGCGGCCGGAACGACCGCCTCGACCGAACTCTCCGCCGCCCAAGCATCATTGAGCGCAGCGGGTCCGGCACCGTCCGCGAAGGCCGCGCCCTCGGCTCGCGTGGGTGCCTCGATGACCTACGACGCCAAAGACGGGTACGTACTGTTGGCCGGGGGAGAGAACTTCACCGGCTTCTTGACGGACACGTGGAAGTTCGCCGGAGGGGTGTGGACCCAACTGAAGACGGCCGGCGCGCCGCCGGCGTCCTACAATCCCGGATTGGTCTATGATGCCAAGGACGGCTACGTGGTGCTCTTCAGCGGGAACGAGACCTGGAAGTACGTGGCCGGCTCGTGGACTCAGCTCACCCCCACTCGATCCCCGCCGGTGGTCTACGCCTTCGCCATGACCTACGACGCGAAGGACGGGTACGCCCTGTTGTTCGGGGGATACAACGGCACCTCCTACCTATCGGAGACATGGAAATTCGTGGGCGGCCAGTGGTCGAAGATCGTGGCCGCTCCAGCGCCTCCGTCCCGCGCGTACGCCAGCATGGCGTACGACGCAGCGGACGGCTACGTCGTGCTATTCGGAGGTTGCCACACCGCGCCCCCGTGCACTTCCGGGTACTTCTATTCCGACACGTGGAAGTTCAGTGGCGGAAGCTGGACCAAACTCGCCCCGACGACTCACCCCTCCGGCCGGGGTGGGTACGTGATGACGTTCGATACGGCCGCCGGCTCCATCCTGCTGTTCGGCGGCTGTAACTCGACCAACTGCTCGAAGCCTCTCGGAGACACCTGGACGTTCGCGGCCGGGAGTTGGACCCACCTCAAGCCGACTACCCACCCCCCTGGGCGCGTGTTCGCCGCGGGCACCTATGATACCAAGGACAAGGAGGTCCTGATGTTCTCCGGAGTTGGACGGACGGGCATCCTCGGAGACACGTGGGCATTCAGTTCCGGGAACTGGAAGAAGGCCTGATCTGGTCTCGGGAATCGTGGTGCAATGTCCGGCTCCACGATTCGGGCAGGGAGCGTCGTCGCTTGCCAGCCGTTCCAATCCGGTTGTACCTCGGTTCTCCGTACCGGAGCTCCGGCTGCGAGCCTCGCATGCCGATCGACTCGGTTGCGCGCACCGGCCCTCGTTCATGCCGCGAGCGGCGGACCGATCCCTGCCGCGGCGCTCGGGGCACCGGCGAGCGTTATTATCGATGGAGACTACCCCTCTGCTGAGGGATGAACCATGCCGACGCTCTTTGTCAAGTGCCGAAAGTGTGGAACGGAGTTTCCGACTCCGATCGGCGAACCGAAGGCCGGCGCGAGCGGCGTCATCATCACGAACCTCCAACTTCGATGCACGAAGTGCGGGACGGACGATCAATACTCCACGGCCGACTTCCACGTGCCCGCGGAGACTTCGGGGCCCCCCGCCGGCGGCCGGTCGGCCGACGACCCTGACTTGGCCAACGAGCACGCCGCCAAGCAGGAGGCCGCCCAGGAGAAGCTTGCCGGGTTCGGTGTCGTCCCACCCGAGAAGCCGTCGACGCGCTCCAGCTAGAGTTTCTACCGGAGCGTACCTCAAGCGCTGGCCGGACCGACCCACGGCTACGCCAGCGCTCCAACGACGGAGCGCGGCGAGGGGCCGAAAGGGTCGGAAGCCCGTCTACGCGGCGGTGCCTCCGCGCGGAGACGTCGTGGCCAGGAAGTCGAGAACGACCCGGTCGAACTCCACGCGGTCGGAGAGGTTTGCGGTATGGTCCGCTCCTACGAGCCGGACGAACCGACCGTGGGGCAGCTGCTGCGCGAATCGTCCCATCATCATCTCGAGTGCCGGGTGGTCCTGTTCGCCGCAGATCAATTGGATCGGGATCGGACCGGTTCGGAGGGCTTCGGCGACGGGATAGGAAGGCGGCCGATTCTGGAACTGCCCCGTCCTCAGCGCGATCAAGGCCGCAAAATTGTCCGTAGCGATGATTCGAAGGTACGCGCGGGTCGAGTCGTCCACGGCGGGAGCCCATGCGTCCAGCATGACGTCCACCGCTTCGCCCACCTTGTCCGCCTTGGCGAGCGCGAGGATCCTCTCGTCCCGCTGGGGGAGACTGTCCGCAAACCGACGCTCCTCCTCCTGGCTCGGGTCCAGGTCTCCGGGTAGCCCTCCCACAAGGACGAGTCCTCGCACCCGGTCCGGAGAGCCGGCCGCAAATCCGGATGCGGTGCGCGCGCCGTTGGAGTTTCCGATCACGAAAGCGTGCGCAAGTCCGAGGTGGTCGAAGAGGGCACGGAGGTCATCCGCGTCGACGTAGGGTATCGCCCCCGGGGGAGATCGGCCGTGGCCGCGAATATCGTATCGAATGACGGAGAACTGCGAGGAGTAGCTTTCGAATTGCGGATCCCACTGTCGGCGGTCCAGGAAGCCGGAGTGGATGAGGACTACCGGCGTACCCGATCCCTTCCGCTCGTAGTACAGCTTGCTTCCCGCTACGGGGGCGTACCCGGTCTCCACCTGGTCTGACACGGCGGCTCCAACGGTGGGACCAATTTAACCACACGGAGAGCCGGACCCCGATTCCTCGACACGGGACGCATTATGGACGGCCGGCCTGCATGACCCGGTGACTCGGGTCCCCCGGTGCGAGGGACTACCCCACGCGCGTCGAGCGGGACTGCCGCCCGAGTGGGACCTCCGGGCCTCTTGTCTCGCGCAAGGCGGGCTCGTTCTGCGAGCGTTCCGGTACGCTGCTTCCCTCTCCGGATCGCGATCCAAAAGAGGCTCTAACCCCCCCCGTGGGCTCGTGCCGCCCGGGCATGGTCTTACTTAATACCCATTGTCGGCGTTTATATATTCGGAGAGCAAAATGACGCAGCTAACCGAACAGGAAGCCCGCCAGATGATCGCCGTCGTCAACACTCGAAATGTCGACAAGGTCGTCGAGCAATTTGCGGACGACGCGAGCTACCAGGTCCCGAGCCTGGACCTTCCCCTCCGGGGCAAGGAAGCCATCCGAACGTTCCTGACGAACGCGTTCGCCGCGTTCCCCGACTGGACGATGGACATCGGCAAGGTCATCGTCGCCGGCGACGAGACCGTAGTGGTCAACTCGGTTCACGGCACCCACAGCGGTTCGTCCTCCACCAAGGACGGCAAGTCGGTCGCCCCGACGAACAAGAAGTTCGTCCAGGAGCAGCTCACCCGCGTGACCGTCAATGAGAAGGGCAAGGTCACGCTCTTCCGCGCGTACGGAAACCCGACCGAGATGAACCGGTTGATGGGATTCCCCCAGGGAACCCCGACCAAGACGGAGCCGATGAGCCCCGTCACCGGCGCGGCCGTTACGCCGCCCGCCTCCGTGAAGTAGACCTTCGCCCGGCGACTCCCTCGTCCGACCGAACCCCTTCCCGGCCCGGTACTCCGGGCCGGTCCCCACCACCGCATCGTTTCGCGATTGGTCTCTAGGGCCCGCTGTGCCCACACGGTGCGAGTCGACCTTCGCCACCCTCAAAGTTAACCGCGTGTGGGGCCGCGAGCGACCCCCTACGAGAGAGATCTCAGAGCAGGACGTGCTGACTCACTCATGCGGGGAATCACGCGTGCACGAGGGCCTTCGTGGCCCCGCGGGGAGCCACCGGGAAACGTCAGGGGGAATCGCCGATGAGCGGAGGGGCTTCCTGTCGAGGCGGGATTCCGCCCGATGCAGAGGCCCGCGACGTACGAGGCGTGCGGGGGGTCTCCGGAGGCGCTGGGGCGCGGGCTTGGGGCAGCGCGCCGGCGGTCTGGAGCTCTTTCATGACCTTCCGTACCGCGACGTCCACATCCGAGGGTCGGAGAGCGCCGGTGCAGACGAGCTTTCCACTTCCAAAGAGCAGCATGACCACGCGAGGTTCGTCGAGCCGGAAGACGAGACCCGGGAACTGCTCGGGCTCGTACTCGACGCGGTCAAGTCCGAACGCGACGGCCACCGAGGTCAGGTCGATCTGGCTCCCCAGATTGGAGGTGGCGACGATGTTCTGGACCTGGATCTTCGGGCGTTCGATGACCTTCTGACCGGACTTGCGGATCTCCGCCGAAACGATTCGAATCGCATCCTCGACCTGCTTGCGGCTCTTGCCGCCGGTACATACGACCTTGCCCGAGTGGAACAGCAGTATCGCGGTTCGCGGTTCCTTCAGTCGGTAGATCAGTCCGGGGAACTGCGTCGGTTCATACTCCGCTCCATCCAACGTGAGTGCGATCGATCGCAGGTCGAACTCATCGCCGAGCGACGTGGAGGCCACTACGTTCTCAATTCGAATGCGGATCATGAGATTCCGTTAATATAGTATTTAAACAAGGATATAAGCTGGAGCCATAGTCCCGGTTGAGCTGGATTGGCGCTCGCCCTCCCGTCGCCGCGGGCTTTCCCGGCGTCCGAGCACGGGGAAGTGCGAGGAGTTGATACGGCGGCCTCGAGGGACGACCGGCCCAACGAAGCGACTCGCGGGGCGGTCCGCGTCCCGCGGACCCGATGGAATCCCCACGGCTACCCAAGAGAATAGGTCCGCAGTCTGCCGTCGGACCTCAGAGGACGACCGAGACGGTGTTGGTCCCTGAGTTGGAGGCGAACACTCCCGAATCCGACGGGTCCCAGATTCCGTCTCCGATGGGTCCGGTGCCGAGGGTGAGCGTCGTCGCCCCGGTGTTCGAAGAGGGGATGAGCGTGGCCACCGACTTGGCCGTCGAGGAGGAGTTGAGGAAGGTGGTGTCCCCGCCCACGATGATCTCCCCCAGGGCGGAATCGTAGATCGCGCCGGAAGGATACTGCGTCGTGGTGATCGTGGCGGCGATCGCATTCGTCGCGCTGTCGATCGCGTAGGTCTTGTTGGAGTCCGCGCACGACACGTACATCTCGGCGTTCTTCGGGTTGTAGATCGCCACCCCGGCGAACTTCCCGACCGTGACCGTCGCGACCACCTTGTTCGTAGTGCCGATGATCGACACGGTGCTCGTCGGGTAGGTCTTTCCGACGGGATACCCGGTGTTCACCTCGTAGATGTCGTGGCTGCTCGGGTCGTAGGTCCCGAACAACGGGAAGTTCCCGACCTTGATCGTCGCGATTATCTTGTTGCTCGACGAGAGGACGGATACGTTGCCGGTCTTCGAGACGCCCTTCAAGGACTCTCCGATATCGGTGATGTACAGGTCCTTGTCAAAGGGGTTGTAGGTCATGAAATAAGGCCAGGTCCCCACCGTTAGCTTCACCGTCGTCACCACGTTCGTGGCGCTGATCACCGTGAGTTCGTTCGACTCGCCATCGGATACGACGACGCTGTTCGTGGCGTTATCGAAGGCGAGAGAAAAGGCACCGGTCGGCAGCGTGATGGTCTTCAGCGCCCAGGTCGTGTGGTTGATGTCCGAGATGACCGTGGTGTTGGCGGTGTACGACATCGCGAAGAGGTTCCCATTGGCAGGGTCGTAGATCTGAGTCACGCCCGCCACCCCGGGGAGCTTCACCGATCGGACGACCTTGTTGGCGGTGTTGATCACCGAAACGTTGTTCGACTCGAGGTTCTCCACGTACACGTCCTTGGTCGAGGGGGCATAGGTGAGGAGCTCCGGCTCTTTTCCCACCGAGATCTTGGTGACCTTGTAGGTCGAACTATTCACGGCCGAGACCGAGTCCGTGGGCGTACTGACGACATAGACCTCCGTGTTGGCGGGGTTGTAGACTTCCGTGCTCGGCTTGCTGCCCACTGTGACGGTCTTGACGGAAACCGCAGCCGGGTTCACCATCGGATGAATGGCCGCTGAGATCTCTACCGAGTGGGAGTTTGCCGCGCTTGCGCCAGCGCTGAGAGCCAAGACAAAAACCACAATGACCGCGAGACCAGGAGCGAACCAGATTCTCTTCGTACAAGACCACCGACCCGGAAGCATGAGGGCATCTAGCCCCCATTCAAAAGGAGTTCGTATAACACCGTGTTCCGACTTGGGCGAATCCGGGCCTCGATCCGAATCGCCGTTGAGCCACTTCAGCCTCCGGTCCAGCCGCCCCACTCTCGGAGAGAAAGGGAGGCATCGGACCGGTCGCTGACCGGCCGATGCCAGGAAAGGGTTCGGTGGTGGCTCACCCTACCCTAGTGAGATCCCTGCCAGGCCGTCGTGAAGCTCCAGGTAACCGCGTTGATCGGGCCCCCGGGCGACGCGAGGTAGATGAAGTGAGTGTCGGTCGACTTTTGGCTGACCATGTAGAGGATCGCGGCCGGCGAGAATGTGCCGATTCCTCCGCTGGTCCCACCGACCGTCGCCTCGCACGACTTGAACGTCACATTTCCAAAGTCAGCGAGGTGGAGCAGCATCTCGTTTCCGTGAGAAATCTCCGCGGGTCGTTCGATAATGCATTCCGCAGAGTTCTCTTCGGGGTTGCCCGAGTACCGGGGCGCCTGGCCCGCGGTGATCGAGAAGCTCGCGCCGGTCGTCACGTCCGTGACGGTCATCGTGAACATGCTGTGGGCCGAGTGGTAAGTGACCGAGCCGGACATGGTGTCGCCAGCGCTCACGGTCATGTTGATCGGCTGGATCGCGTTCGTGGGGAAGAGCTCCCACCAGGCGGAGTACGACGCGACGCCCGCGTGGCAGTAGGCTAGCGATCCATCCTGCTCCACGGCATCCGTGGAGAATCCGTCAATACCGACCCAGAAGGCCGCGTAGCTGGTCCCGACGGTGGGACACGTCACGGCGGGTTCGATCCAGGTACCCGATACGTGGGTGACGCTCTGGTTCGTCTGGTCGAACGCGGCGTACCCTGCCCAGTTGTAGGACAGGTACTGGCCGGGTTGGCCGTAGACGCTGGGGCTTTCTCTCGCCAGACTCACGTGGGTGCTCGCGGCCACGGGGACCGCCAGTACCACCGCGGGCAGCAGGAACGCTGCCACGACTCCTAGCAGGGCAATGACGCCCCACACAGACTTCGGTTGCATGCGCCCCGAATACCGATGTTGTATATTCAATTGTGTGCGTATTCCCACGCATAGCTCCCTATCCGGCTCGACGGGACCGCTCTACCGAGCCGGAGCGAACTACTATTTAATCGCCGGCGGGCGCGCCGCGCCGGCCAACCACGAGCCGGAAATCTGTCGACTCCTCTCTTGTCGACCGTTCTGAGTCGAAACTAGCCGAGTACCCCTCCAGCGGCAGAGCGGCTTACTACCGGACCGGCGGCGTGATCGCTCCCGAGAAGGTGTGGTCCCCACGGTCGTTTCTCTGAGGCTCAGCTGACCCGCCGAAACCTCTCGGGCGCCTCGGTCGACGGAGCTACCGACTCGGGCGATCGTACGACTCGCCTCCCGGCGGGCCGCATCGGACGAGACGCGACCTCAGCGTGGTTGCTAAATCACGTCGTCCCGCGGAGGGCAAAGGGTCTTCCCTCGTTTCCCTTCTACGGGTCCATGACAGCTCCTCCGCCTGAGCCGCCTGCGCTTTCTGCCCCGGATCTCATCGGCCCGATCTCTATCCTCAAGCAACCGATTTCTGGCCCCCGGTCGAACCGACGGAGCCGCAATCGGCCCTATTCTCACGCCCATTTGGAAATCGACCTGAAGGCGGAGGCGCCCCCGAGCGAAGGCGTTCCGTTGCTTCAGCGCCTGGGAGCGATCCTGTCTGAGAAAGACCTGGCGGAGTCCGCGAACCTTCTCCTCCTGGCGGCGGGGGCTCTCCATGCGCTGTCCGCCCGACGATTTCGGTGGATCGACCACTGGGAGATCTCCCCCGGGGGTTGGCTTCCGTTGCCCGAACGAAAGTCGCATCGGGACCCCGAGGAACCGGTCGGGGACCTCCTCAAGGCGCTGGAGAGCGGCGCGTGGGCGCCGGCCGCTCGTGCCCGATCGTTCGCCGCCCGACTGTCCGATCGAAGCGGGAATCGCGTCGACATCATCGTCCGGCGATTGCACGGGAAGAGCCGACACGCCATCTCGCTCGACCTTTGGGGATCGTGGACGAAGGCGACGATCGAGGACCTTACCGGGTCGTTGTCGTCGCGCCTCCCGGTGTCCCGTTCTACTCTAACGAAGTATCAGTACGCATGAGCACCGACCGCATCGGCTTTCGCGCGCCGCGCGAGCAGCCGCTCCCGCGGAACGGCCGACATGGATACCGCGTAGCCTAACGAACGCCGTGGTGGAGAGGTAGGGAGGCCCGCGCCGCACGGTTCGAAATCGTAAAGCGCCGATTAGCGGAATTGGGTTGGCGGGGTGGGGGACTCACTCTTCGCGGGGAGGGGAAAAGCACCCAATCGTGCGACCCCCTCTCCCACCCTCCGCATCATCAATGCACCAGGACTTCTAGCTCGGGGTCCGCCATCGTGCCGCTGGAAACGCCGACCGTGGTGGAGGCCGCGAGGAATCCCGCCCTCGCTTTGGTGCTCGGGCTCGTCAGCGGAGTGGCGGGAGTCGCATTCGTGGTTTCATTATTCCTCGGGGGTTGGGGCGTCGCCACTCCTCCGACCGAGACGTTAGGGGACTTTCAGGGGAGTACAGGAAGCGGTGGTTTCCACCCGTACTGGATCCTCCCGGTCGTGACCGTATTGATCTTTGCGATTCTGCTCGTCCCGCGGTTCTCCCTACTGGGAGAAGAGCTGGGTCGAGGTCGTCCCGTGCTGGCCAGGACCGCCGCGTACCTCTCCGCGACGGGTGCCGTTCTCGTGGCCCTCGGATTCCTCCTATCGTACGCGGTGCTGGCCTCCCTCGCAAGCGTGCCGGCTCCACCGGGCACTAGCCCGGCCTACGCCGCGGCGATCTGGGCGTCAGGTCTGGCCTCCCTCGAAGGGTTTGGTCTCATCTTGTTAGCCGTCGGCCTACTGATCTTCGGTGGACTTGCGTGGAACTCTCACGTCTTGCCAAGATGGCTGGCGATCGTCGGTTTCGTCGGCGGAGTCGCCGGGCTTTTTGGTTTCGTCCCGACGTGGGGCACCGACATTTCGTTGGTCGTCCCGGTGGTCTTGATTGTGTGGTGTCTCGCCGTAGCGGGGATTCTCGGCCGAACGACCCGCGGGGCTGGATCCCCGCAGACGGCCGGTTAGACGCACTGGAATCGGTCGCTCTCTCCGTTAACGGAGGCGTTGTCGTCCACGGACCGGACGCCTCGCAGACCGGCGGATAGATCGCGGAACCGGGCCGGGGAGCCTTCGAACGGTGGGCCGATTCTCTGACGGTCGATGGGCCCGGTCGGATTTGAACCGACGACCTCCCGGTTATCAGCCGGGTGCTCCAGCCAAACTAAGCTACGGGCCCACGCGACTCCGCAAGGGGTCGGAGAGATACCCCTTTCGCACCGTTGGCGGAGGTCCTCCCCTTTCTCATCGTCGAACCGCTCGAGGGACCCGCCGCCCACGGGTCAGTTGAATCGGACCCGGATGATCGATGGGCCGCTGGCTCCGACCGCCCCGGTGGCCTCCGGAGACAGTACCTCGCGGACTGGCCGGAACTTCACGGAAGTCGTACCTCCTCGCGCGCCCGATACGTTGAACATGCCGGTGCCCGGATGAGGGCGGTAAGTCGAGTTCACCAACGTTAGCTTGGCAACGTGGAACTGGTAGGAGCCATTCGGAAGGTAGAACCGGACGCAGTTTCCGCCCGTCTGACATCCTCCGGGAGCCGCGGTCGTCGCGCTCGAGTTGTACCACAGGAGGCCTCCTCCGCTCGCCGCAAAGATGCTGACCTGGAACGAAGCCACGTTCTTCGAATCGGGCAGTCCCCTCTCCGCCCAGGCGGACCGGTACACCGTCGTGTTGATCAGCGGCGCGTAGTCTCCGGCAGACGACCGTGTGTCGCTCCCGATCCCGGGAGAGCCCGTCAGACTCTTCGACTGCGCCTTGAACGGAATGTTCCCGTACGGGTTCGGCTCATTCCCGTAGGAGGCCCAGAAGTTCCTGCCCTGGAAGCGGGAGTTGACGATGCTCCCGGTCAGCGTGAACCCGTTCACCGAGGTCGCGTACGACAGGGGTTCGCAGACGGTCGGACCCGGGTATTGCGCCGTCAAGAGCGGGTCGTATCCCGGTTGGCAGGTGACGTTCCCCCAGTTCGAGTCGGCCGTGGGAGAGTACGCCGTTGCGTTGAGGTGAGGACCGACGGCGTCGAACGCGTTGTTGTAGATCCGGTCGTAACTCTCGGTCACGATGAGCGCGGTCGACGGCCGCTTGATGATGGGATAGGCCGACTGTGGAAACGGAACGAACGTATTCCCCCACACCACGTTTCGCGTGCTCGCGAGCGCGGTGCCGACGTGTACCGAGGTGCCGCCGTCGATCAACGCCAGCCCTTCGTCCGAAACGGCGAACGTATTGTGAGCGATCAGTACGTTTTGGCAGTCGTTGCAGATGACGCTGGCGAGGGGCGGCACGTAGTCGTAGACCCACGAACTGATGTGCGGCGTTCCGGCGAGCGTGAAATCCTATACGTGATAGAGGTAGATCGTGAGCTGATTGCTCGAGGGAAAGCCGTAGTAGTCGAGGAACCCGGCCTGCCACGACGGCTACTGGAGCACGAACGTCGGCGCCGGGTTCGACTCGGCATACGCCGTCGTCGAGTTGAGATACTCACCGATCCAGACGGTGAAGAAAAAGTCGCTCCCGCCCGAGAACAGCCAGGAGATGGACCCGGCGACGCCGTACGGTGCACCGACCGTGGGAGTCCCGCTCTCGAGCTGAAACTGGTTACCGATGCTACCGAGACCAAACCCCCCGCGATTGACGGAGATGTTCGCGAGGTCGGAGCTACTGTAGGCCCAGAGCGGCGGTACACACCGGTGGCGAGGTTCGGGGTCAGACTGATTGACGGCGCTGCGCCGGACCGAGTAAGATTGACGTTCCCGATGTACGGTGTGTAGCCGCTGAGCAGCACCTCGATGGTATACACGCCGGGCGGCAGGTAGAGGTTGGCCCCCAGATCGGTTCGCGTGGGGGCGCCCCCCGAGCCGCTCCAGTACGAGAACCAGCCGAACGTCGGAGCCACCTGGAACTGGGATTGATTCCTCAGATCGGGCCCGGACGCGATTCCCACCCAGGCGTTCGCCGGAGCAATGTGAGCGTAGCTCAGGGGGTGGTCTCCGGCTCCCGCCGGATACGCGCTGCCGGAGAGCTTCCAGAGGCCCCGAAGTAGCGAAGGTTCGGTTACGAGGTGGACTAGCGGAGCACCGGCCGCTGTGAGCAACCCTGCGCCGGTCGGCGCCCCCTGGGGCGCCCAGTCGCCAACCTCTCCGCTACTCGTCTCCCCCGTATCCGAGCCGTAGTCGGTGGCCGAGGGGGTGTCGCTGTAGGCCGTGCACTCGCCGTTCAGAAGAGTGTGGGCTTGGGAACCGTAATCGAGCCCCACGGTGCCGTTCGCGTACACGACACCGTTCGTGTCGCCGGAGTCGGACCCGATGCCGTCGGCAAACTCATAGTCGTTCGTCACGCCCGCGGGGTCGTACTCGCTCCCGTTCGCTTCGATTCCGGCCGAGCCGATCTGACCGTGCGGGCCATGGACGGGAACCCCTACAGTGGGCGCGGCGGGGTTCACGGAGTTGAAGAACAGGTCGTCGTATTCGCCGCATACGATTCCGGGATACGGCTCGACGGCCGGACACACGTGCTTGTCCCTTGCACACATCGCCGGACGGACCCGGTTGGCTCGGGGTCTTCCAGATGCTGTAGTTGAAGAAGATCTCATTCACGGGGGCGGTCATGCTCACGGTGCTGCCGTGGGCCGTGCAGCTCGGAACGCCGGTCCCCGGGACGGTGTCCAGGTGACAGGGGCCGCGAGTGATGTTGAGGTACAGCACGAGCGTGAACGGATAGGCGATGTTGATGGTCGGACCGTACGCGCTCGGGGTGTTGGACAGGAAGTAGATCCCGTAGGCGACCGAACCGAAGCCGACCACCGACTGGTCATCGGCGGAGGAGTTGGAGGACGGGTCGCCCCAACTGGCCGTGGGGTTCGAGACGTTCCAGACCTCGTCACCGAGCTGGAGTTCGTGAGTGCCCGACTGATATTCGATGTAGTTCTGCATCCAGAACTCGTTCGGACAGGGTGCGGGGCCCCGACTCCGATTGCCGGCGCAGTCCGGGCATCCGTGGGGTACGTCCGGGTCCTTGGGGTTGTAGAACGACGTGTGGCCGAAAATGGTGACGTTGGCGAGGACGGCGTTTAGCTGGGCCCCGTAGGAATCGTAGGATGGCTGGTACGCGCTGGGGCCCGTGGGGACGTCGAACTCTTCGGTCTGAGTACCCATCGGGTCACCGGTGGAGTACGTCCCCGCCAGACTCGTCGTGTTCACCGTCGTCGCCTGCATCGTTCCGGTGGTGTTCTTGAGCCCATCGTAGGCGACGCCCATCGGCGCCGGTCCGACGCTGTAGAGCGAAGTCACCACGCCACCGGTGGACCGGAGCGGCGGGGCCTGGTGGAGATTCGGCGGATGGAGGAGCGCAGGGTTGCGTCCGCTCGCCGCGAAGGCCTGCTGGTCGGCGGCGACAGTTCCTACCAGGCCCACGTTCGTACCGAAGGGGATGACCGAAGGTGCCGAGGGGGCGGCCGCACTCGGGGCCGCGAAGGTCGCAGTACTGGCGGCTGGCGAAGCGAACGGTATGGGCGAGCTCGAAATCCCTGCGAAGACGGAGCCGACCATGACCCGCGCGAACAGCACCGCTCCGAGCGTCACGATCAGACGAGAGGGGACATCGGACTGCCCCATCGCGCCCGCGTAGATATACCGCGCAGGAGAAACGACGCCTGCCTCGGGGAGGGTGGTCTCCCCTGTCCATTGAGAATCTCTAGGGGAGCGGATTCGGATCGTCGGTGGTCGCACCCTCCCGGCTCCGCTCCCGGCCCGCAGTATGTCGTCGGATACGGGGGAACTCATCTCTTCCGCCGGTTTGCCCGAGCCGATTGGTCATGACGGACGTGGACACTTCCTGCGTCAACACGCTACGATTCCTATCGGTCGACATGGTAGAGAAGGCAAAATCCGGCCACCCCGGTCTACCGCTCGGTGCCGCGCCGATGGCGTACGTCCTCTGGGACCGGTTTCTCCGGCACAATCCGGCCGATCCCCAGTGGCCCAACCGTGACCGATTCGTGCTCTCCGCCGGCCACGGCTCCGCCCTTCTCTACTCCCTCCTTCACGTTACCGGGTACGACCTGCCGATCGATGAGCTGGAGCATTTCCGACAATGGGGAAGTCGTACCCCGGGACACCCGGAACATGGTCGAACTCCCGGTGTCGAAGCCACTACGGGCCCCCTCGGACAGGGATTCGCCATGGGAGTCGGGATGGCCATCGCCGAACGCCACCTCGCCGCAACGCTGAATCGCGACGGGTTTCCTCTCGTGGACCACTACACATACGGACTCGTTTCCGACGGGGATCTCATGGAAGGGATTGCCTCGGAAGCCGCCTCCCTCGCCGGGACGCTCGGATTGGGCAAGCTGATCTACCTGTACGATGACAACCACATTTCCCTCGAGGGTCCGACCGAATGGGCGTTCACCGAGAACGTGGCCGGACGCTTCGAGGCGTACGGCTGGCATGTGAGCCGCGTGGCCGACGGCAACGACCTCATGGCGATCGACTCGGCGCTCCGCGAGGCCCGGTCCCAGACGGCGAAACCGAGCCTGATCTGCGTACGAACGCACATCGGGTACGGGAGTCCGGTGCAGGACACTCGGGAGGCCCATGGGGAGGCCCTCGGTCCGGAGAACACCCGGAAGACCAAGCAGAAACTCAACTGGCCCCTCGAGCCCACGTTCTACGTGCCGGAAGACGCGCGCACGCACCTCCGTCAGGCGGTGGAGCGCGGAGCCCTGTGGCAGAAGGAGTGGGAGACGATGCGCGAGCATTTCCGAAGCCAGTCTCCGGATCTGGTGCGACAGGCCGACGGCCAGTTGGCGGGTACGCTCCCTCCGGGCTGGAACTCGACGCTCCCGAGATTTGCTCCGAGCGACGGTCCGATCGCCACGCGAGATGCATCCCAGAAGCTCCTGACCGCCCTCGTGCCCAAGCTCCCCGCACTCCTCGGCGGCGCCGCGGACCTTTCTCCGTCCACCAAGACGCTCCTGCCCGGATCTCCCGACTACTCCGCAACCGACCGGGTAGGCCGGAACTTCCACTTCGGCGTTCGGGAGCACGCGATGGTCGGCATTCTGAACGGGATGGCGCTCCACGGGGGCCTTCTCCCGTACGGCGGGACATTCCTCGTTTTCTCCGACTATGCTCGGGGGGCGATTCGACTCGCCGCGCTGCAACAAACGCACCTGGTCATCGTCTTCACGCACGACAGCATCGGGATGGGGGAGGACGGGCCAACGCACCAGCCCATCGAGCAGCTCGCCAGCCTCCGCGCGATCCCCGATTTCACGGTGTTTCGACCGGCCGACGCGAACGAGACGGTGGCCGCTTGGAGCGTAGCGCTCCAGCGCCCGGGCCCTACCGCGCTCGTCCTCAGCCGTCAGAAGCTGCCGGTGCTCGACCTCGCGAGCCGGCCGATCGAGACCGGAGCTCCGCGGGGAGGGTACGTTCTGTCCGAAGCCGGCGACGGAAAGCCCGACGTGATCCTCGTGGCGACCGGGTCGGAAGTCGCGCTGGCGCTGGACGCCCAGGCGAAGCTCGCGACGCTCCAGACGCAGGCGCGGGTCGTCTCTCTTCCGTGCTGGAGAGTGTATGATGAGCAACCGGCGGCCTATCGGGATTCCGTCCTCCTTCCCGACGTCCCGAAGATCTCGATCGAGGCCGGGGCGACCCAAGGCTGGGCCCGCTACGTCGGCGCCGACGGGGAGTCGATCGGGGTGGACCGGTTCGGAGCGTCCGCCCCCGGTCCCGTGGTCCAACGGGAGTTCGGATTCACCGTCGATCATGTGGTCGAGGTCGTCCGACGGGTCCGCCTCGCTCGGGCGCAGCGCGAGGGAGCATGACCGGTCTCCCCGATCTGCTCGCCCAGGGCCAGTCGCCGTGGCTGGACTACATCCGGCGCAGCTTGCTCACGCACGGCGACCTAAAACGGATGGTCGAGAGCGACGGGATCACCGGCGTCACGATCAATCCCACGATCTTCGAGAAAGCGATCGCCGGCAGCCACGATTACGACGAGGCCCTCCGAGCGTTGCTTTCGAGCCAACCGCACCTTACCCCCGCGGAACTGTACGAACGTCTGGCGGTCGAGGACGTGACCCTCGCCGCGGACGTGTTGCGGCCGGTGTACGACCGAACTCAAGGAAAGGACGGTTTCGTCAGTCTCGAAGTCGCGCCGGGGCTCGCGCACGACACGGCAGGAACCGTCGCCGAAGCCCGACGACTCTGGGGAGAGGTCCACCGCCCGAATGTCCTGATCAAGGTCCCCGCGACGAACGAGGGCATCCCGGCGATCGAGCAGCTGTTGGCCGAAGGGATCAACGTCAACATCACGCTCATGTTCTCCCTGTCCGACTACGAAGCGGTCGCTCAGGCCTACCTCAAGGGTCTGGCCCGAACGCCGGCACCCACGAGCCTCGCCTCGGTCGCCTCGGTCTTTGTCAGTCGGATCGACACGGCCGTGGACAAGCTGCTCGACGCGGCGACGACCCCCGACGCGAAGTCGTTGAAGGGCAAGGTCGCGATCGCGAACTGCCGGGTCATCTACGCTCGTTTCCGCGAGCTGTTCGAGGGCGCGGCGTTCGCGCCGTCGCTCGCTCGCGGCGCCCGTCCACAGCGCGTGCTCTGGGCGAGCACGAGCACGAAGGACCCCGGCTATCGGGACACGATGTACGTCGAGGAACTGGTCGGTCCCGACACTGTCGACACGATCCCTCCCGCGACGTTGACCGCGTTCGAGGACCACGGGGTGGTGCGCGGCAACACGCTCACCCCCGGCCTCGCAGAGGCGCGGGCGCTTCTCTCGAAAGCGAAGGCCGCGGGAATCGACCTCGCGCAGGTTACGGCGGACCTCCAGGTCGAGGGCGTGGCCGCCTTCGCCACGTCCTATGCCAACCTTCTCCGCTCGATCGAGACGAAGAAGCAGGGGATCCTCAGCGGCGCCGTGGACCCTCAGACCTGGTCGGCCGGTGCGGCGAGCGACGCCGTCTCGGCGCGGCTTTCCCAGTGGGCCAACGATCGGGTCTCCGAGCGCGTCTGGAAGCCGGACCCGGCGCTTTGGCCGGCGGCCCCCGCGCGCGACGTCCTCGAACGGACCGGGTGGCTTCGGCTCCCGGAGTTGATGCACGACGAACTCCCGAAACTCCTCGAGTTCGCGGAATCCGTGCGGGCCGAAGGTATCCGACAGGTCGTGGTCCTCGGGATGGGCGGTTCGAGCCTCGCACCGGACGTCTTCCGCGGCGTGCTGGGGAGTCGCACCGGCTACCCAGAACTGCTCGTACTCGACAGCACCCACCCCCGCGCGGTGGCAGCGCTCCGCCAACAGATCGACCCCCGTCGAACCCTTTTCCTCGTCTCCAGCAAGTCGGGAACGACCACCGAGCCGCTCTCGTTCCATCGCTACTTCTGGGAGCAGGTCCGCGCGTACGGCGTACCGCCGGGCCTTCACTTCGTCGCCGTGACCGACCCGGGAACACCGCTCGAGCAGCTCGCGGAGGAGCAGCATTTCCGAGCCGTTTTCCGCGCACTTCCTACCGTGGGGGGACGCTATTCCGCCCTGACGATGTTCGGCCTCGTCCCGGCCGTTCTCATCGGCGCCGACGTCCGAGGAATGCTCGACCAGGCATGGACGATGGCCGAGGCCTGCGCACCTTCGATCCCCGCCCCCGATAGCCCGGGGCTCGCGCTGGGGGCCCTCCTCGGGGAGATCGCGGTTCGGGGGCGCGACAAGCTGACGTTCTACGCCTCGTCGACGTTCGCCCCGTTGCCCGCCTGGATCGAGCAACTGGTCGCCGAGAGCACCGGCAAGATCGGGAAGGGGATCGTCCCGGTAGTGGACGAACCGCTGCTCCCACCGGAACAGTACGGCCCGGACCGCCTCTTCGTGGAGATCCAGGAGGTAGGTCACGAGGATGCGGCGCTCGCGGGCCACACGGCCCGGCTCGAGGCCCTGGGCCACCCGGTCGTGCGCCTCCGACTTCCCGCGCGTACGGACTTGGGTCAGGAGTTCTTCCGCTGGGAATTGGCGGTCGCGGGTGCGGGCATGATCCTCGGGATCAATCCGTTCGACCAACCGGACGTCGAGTTCGCGAAGGAGCTCGCTCGCCAAGCGATGGCCCATCCCACGGACCCCAATGCCCCCGGAGGTCCCCCTACGACGCACGGCGACGATGTACCGGGGCTCTCCCGAGCCATCCAGGGTTGGATGGGCTCGTCCCGGCCGGGCGATTACGTCGGGATCCAGGCCTACCTACCGGCCTCCGCGGAAACATGGACCCTGCTCGAGGACCTCCGGCTCCGTCTCCTCAAGCGACTCCACCTCGCGACGACCCTAGGATACGGCCCTCGCTTCCTTCACTCGACCGGCCAGCTCCACAAGGGCGGACCGAACACCGGTTTGTTCCTCCAGATCGTCGACACGCCCGTCCCGGATCTGGACGTCCCTGGCGCCGGCTACACGTTCGGCCAGCTCATCCGGGCGCAGTCCGTGGGAGATTACCAAGCCCTCGAACAGAAACAGCGGCGCCTGCTCCGCGTGGACCTGGGGGGCGACGTTTCCGGCGGACTCCGACGCTTGGCCGAGGCGGTCGATGGCTAAGATCTCGCTCCTCCTTTGGGACGTGGGCGGAGTGATCCTATCGAACGCCTGGGACAAGGCGGATCGGGAGGAGGCCGCCGTGCACTTTGAACTCGATGCCGAAGATTTCGAGCGTCGTCACCAGGAGGTGGACGCGGAGTTCGAGACCGGCCGGATGGACTCGGACCGCTACCTCGCTACGACCGTTTTCTATACGCCGCGCGAGTTTACCCCCGAGCAGTTCCGGGAGTTCATGCGCGCCCGGTCGACAGCCATCCGCCCCTCGCTCGAGCTCGCCCGTCGCCTTCGGGAGCAGGGTCGGTACGTCATGGCGGCGCTGAACAACGAGTCCCGGGAACTCAACGAGTATCGGATCGGGGCTTTCGACCTGCACGCCGTATTCCACGTCTTCTTCAGTTCCTGCTACACGGGCCGGCGCAAGCCGGATCCCGACGCGTACCAGTACGCGTTGCAGATCACCCAACGTGACCCCGACGAGAGCCTCTTCCTCGACGATCGGCCGGAGAACATCGCGGCCGCGGCCCGTCTCGGCCTGCGTACGATCCTCGTGCGCGACCCGCGACAGCTCGGAGAAGAACTGGCCCTGGCGGGCGTCGCCGCCGGTTGAGGAGGAAAACGATGGAACTCGGAATGGTCGGACTGGGAAAGATGGGCGCGAACATGACGGTACGTCTGGTCAAGGGGGGCCACCGGGTGGTCGGTTTTGCGCGCACCAAGGCGGTCGTCGACGCGGTGGTCGCGCAGGGTGCGACGGGAGCCTACTCCCTCGCGGAGCTCGTGAAGCTGCTCCCGGCCCCTCGGATCATCTGGCTGATGATCCCTTCGGGCGACCCGGTCGACCAGACCCTCGGGCAGCTCCACCCCCTCCTCGCTCCCGGGGATACGATCGTGGACGGCGGGAACTCCTACTACCGGGACTCGCTCCGACGGGCCGCCCTCGTCACCGGGTGGGGATTCCACTACGTCGATGTCGGCACGAGCGGAGGGATCTGGGGGCTGGCCGAAGGCTACTCGATGATGGTCGGCGGCGAGGACGCGGACGTTGAGCGGATCCGCCCGATCCTGGAGACGCTGGCACCGGGGCCCACGAAGGGCTGGGGGCACATGGGGCCGGTCGGGTCCGGACATTTCGTGAAGATGGTCCACAACGGGATCGAATACGGCATGATGCAGGCGTACGCGGAGGGGTTCGCGGTGCTCCAGGGCAAGACCGAGTTCGCCCTCGACCTCCATCAGGTCGCGCTCGTTTGGAGGTATGGGAGCGTCGTACGTTCCTGGCTCCTCGAGCTGACCGAAGCCGCGCTCGCGGAGAATCCGACGCTGAAAGGGATCGAGCCATGGGTCGCGGACTCGGGCGAAGGTCGTTGGACGGTGACGGAGGCGATGGACCTCAACATCCCCGCCCCGGTCATCACGCTCGCGCTCCAACAGCGCATCCGGTCGCGGGAGCAGGACCCGTTCACGGAGCGCCTACTCGCGATGATGCGCAACAAGTTCGGCGGCCACGAGGTCAAGCGGGAGACCTAGTCATGGACGCCCCCGGTCCGTCGAAGCACCTGATCGTCGTCTTCGGGGCCACCGGGGACCTGTTCCAGCGGATGATGCTCCCGGCGCTCTATCGACTCCATGCGCAGGGAAAGCTCCCGGCCGGAACGGTGATCCTGGGCGTCGCCCGGCACCCGCTGGACGACGCCGGGTTCCGTACGAAGGCGTCCCAATCGCTCCTGACCGGGAAGGCCGGGACGGAAAAGGAGGTCGGAGCATTCTGCGACGAGACGCTGCTCTACCAGTCCGTCGCCGAGGAGTCGGCGGCCGGATACAAGGCGTTGAAAAAGCGGGTGGAGAAGGTCGACAAGGACCACGACCTGGGAGGGAACCGCATCTTCTACCTCGCCCTGCCGCTCGAAGCGTTCACCCCCACGATCCAGGGACTGGGCGAGGCGGGAATGGCCGAGAGCTCGGGGTGGACCCGCGTCGTCGTCGAGAAGCCGTTCGGGCGCGACCTCGCGTCGGCACAGGCACTGAACGCCCTCCTCCGGAAGTACTTCGAGGAGGCGCAGATCTACCGGATCGACCACTACCTCGGAAAGGAGACCGTCCAGAACCTCCTCGTCTTCCGGTTCGCGAACATGTTCGTCGAATCGCTCTGGAGCCGGGAGCGCATCGACCACGTCGAGATCACGGTCGCGGAGAAGCTCGGGGTAGAGGGCCGGGCTCACTACTACGAGAACTCTGGCGCGCTGCGCGACATGGTGCAGAACCACGTCACCCAGCTCCTCACGCTGGTCGCGATGGAGCCGCCGGCCACGAAGAACGAGGACGCCATCCGGAACGAGAAGGTCAAGGTCCTCCACAGCATCGTCGCGATCCGCCCGGTCGACGTCGTGCGTGGCCAGTACGCCGCGAGCATGGTCGACGGGCAGAAGGTCCCCGGGTACCGCGAGGAACCCGACGTCGCTCCGACCTCGGACACGGAGACCTTCGTCGCGCTTCGCATGAAGATCGCCAACTGGCGTTGGCAGAACGTCCCGTTCTTCATCCGAACGGGAAAGCGCATGCAATCGAAGTCGACGCGCGTCGTCCTCACCTTCAAGGCGCCTCCGGTCTCGTTCTTCCAGAGCGAGGAGGAGTACGAGGCGAACCCCGACCGGATGACGATCCTGATCCAGCCCGATGAGGGGTTCGAGCTGTCGTTCGAGGTCAAGGTCCCGGGCCGGGAGATCCGGCTCCAGACCCAGCGGATGCGATTCCACTACGCTGACGTCTTCGGGGAGCTTCCCGACGGCTACGAGACGCTCCTGGTCGACGTCATGCTCGGCGACCCGACGCTCTTCGTGCGGGCCGACGAGGTGGAGGAGTCCTGGCGGCTGTACGCCCCGGTGCTCGAGCACCCGCCGCCGGTCGTATTCTATCCGGCGGGATCCTGGGGACCGACGGAGGCGCAACGGCTGGTCGAGCAGTGGGGGCACCGGTGGAATCCCGGGTAGCGCGCCCGGTCCGTGTCTACTCCGACCTCCCCCACGCGAGCTCGAGCCTCGGCCGCCTTCTCGCGCTGCGCGCGCGGGCCTCGGTCCGGGAACGCGGCACCTTCCGCTGGGTCCTGGCCGGTGGACACACTCCCGAACCACTCTATCGGCTCCTCGCCCGGCGGTACCGAGAGACGTTCCCGTGGCACCACACGGAGGTGTTCTTCGGGGACGAACGATGCGTGGGCCCCCACGATCCCGCCAGCAACTTCCGCGCGGCCCAAGAGTCGCTCCTCTCGAACGTCCCGATACCTCCTCGACGCATCCATCGCCTGCGGGGAGAGCTTCCGCCCGCGCAAGCCGCCCGGGAGTACACCCGTTCGATAGGCTCCCTCGGGGTCCCGGGCGCCTCCCCTCCCCGATTTGACCTGGTCCTTCTCGGGATGGGGCCCGACGGGCACACCGCGTCCTTGTTCCCGCACGCGCCGGCCCTGCGCGAGCGGAAACGGCCGGTGGTCGTCGTTCCCCGCGCCGGGCAGCCGCCGTTCGTCCCCCGGCTGAGCCTCACGCTGCCGGCCCTTGCGTCTTCGCGGGAGGTCTGTTTCCTCGTCTCGGGGGAGGACAAGGCGAAGGCCATCTCGAGCGTATTCCGTTCCTTTCCGGAAGGATCCCCCGGATTTCCCGCGAGCCTCGTCCAAAGCCAAGGGCCGACCCGCTGGTTCCTGGACAAGGCAGCGGGCCGCGAGCTGCCGTCCACCGTGAGAACTGCGGAACCGGACTAGAGCACCGTACCCTCCCGAGCCTTGGGCTCGGAGAGATCACTGTCGGCGGCGGTGACGGACTCCGACATCAGGGACGGGGCCGGCGCCGAGGTCCGGGCCGGCGAGCTGCTCGGGTCGCGGATCGACGCGCGACAGGACGTCGCCGTGAAGCGTCGTCCCGGAACGGGTCGTCGATCCACAATCGAACTCCGCCGGCGAACGCGTCGCGGTTGTCGCCCCGCTGGGCGCCCGGAGGAAGCGTACGGAGCTTCCGCGCATTTCCGCCCCCGAGGACCACGTACTCGGGTTGGAGGGCGGCGGAGAGCGTTTCGACTACGTCGAAGACCTCCTTCTCCCACTTCTTCCGACCGAGACGCAGGAGACCCCGCTCGCCGACGAGGTCCTCGTAGGTTCGTCCCTTCTTGTAGGGGAGGTGAGCGAGCTCCATCGGCTCGAGCCGGCCCTCTACGATCATCGCCGTGCCGAGGCCGGTTCCGAGACCGAGGAACAGCATACTGCCGCCGTGATAGCTTCCCAGCGCCTGCATTGCCGCGTCGTTGACGATGCGGGTCGGGCGGCGGAACGCCCGTTCGAAATCGTACCCCACCCACCCCTTTCCGAGGTTGTAGGGCTCGCGCACGATCTTTCCGTGGACGACCAGACCCGGGTACCCGATGGCGACCGCGTCGTATCGCTGGCCCCGAAGTGCCTTCTTCAGTTTTCGGACCATTCGCTCCGGGTCCATGTCGGGCCCGGACGGGATCTTGATCTCCCTCGCGACCGGCCAGAGGGAGACCTTGACGTGCGACCCGCCGATGTCGAGGACGAGGATCCGCTTCGGTTTGAGTGCGACCGTGGGTTTCATGGATCGCTCGAGGAGAGGCACCGCGGCCGATTAAGACTGCGCGGACTGCGTGCCCCCGGGGCGGCGACTCCGGAGGCCTAGAGGCCGTGGCACTGGAAGTGAGAGCCGAGCCGTCGCAGGATCCTCGGAGACTCGTACTCGGGCCCGAAATCGGCGAGGGTGCGCTTCTCCGACTCTGGGGACCAGTAGAGCGAGTCTTCGCAGTGCACTCCGATCCCCACGGCTGACACGAACTCCCGGTGGGCGCGCCCTTCCATCACCAAGTCGTCCGCCGCCGTCTGCGTGAGGACGAGCATGTCTTCTCGACCTCCCGGGATGGCGGTGGCGACGAGCTCTTCATACAACCGGTGGACGCACCAGGGCCGGTCAGGGTCCGCGTCCAACGTCGCTTCGATCTGGTCCTTCAGGGCCGGGACCGAGACCGAATGCGTAAGCATACGTATTGATTGCCGGGAACTCATTGATAATACCATCGGAGGCGAGTCGACTCCTCCTTCGCCTGAATCGACGAGCGGGTGGGACTCGTACCCCAGGGTGGTGTTGCGTCCGTTTGCCTTCAAATACCGCGGTCCGCCTCTCATTCGGTGAGGGCACGAAATGCGGATCGTCGTGTTCGGTGCCGGCGGGACTCTCGGCACTCGGATCACGGACGAGTTCGTCCGCCGAAAGCACGTGGTCAAGGTCGTGGTTCACGCGGGCCGGAAGCCCGGGAAGGCCCGACCGCGCACCTCCATCGTGGTCGGCGACGTGACGGACGCCGCCAGTGTCTCCGCCGCCATTCACGGGGCCGATGCGGTCATCTCGGCGATTGGCCCGGGCCCGGGACAGGACGTCTCCGTCCTGCTCGATGCGGCACGGGGCCTCCTGGAGGGACTCCGACAAGCCGGGGTCCACCGCCTGGTGGTCGTGGGGGGCGCCGGAAGCCTCGAGGTCTCCCCGGGAGTTGAGCTGGCCGACACCGCGCAGTTTCCCGCCGCGTGGAAACCCCTCTCCGATGCGCACCGTGCCGCGCTCGAGATCTACCGGGAGGAGCCCGACCTCGAGTGGACCGTCGTGAGCCCCGCGGCTCTGATCGCCCCGGGGGTGCGCACCGGCCACTATCGAGCGGGCGGCGATCAACTCCTCGTCGACGCTCAAGGGGAAAGCCGGATTTCGGCCGAAGACTACGCGGTTGCGATCGCCGACGAGGTCGAGACGCCCCGGCACATACGACGCCGCTTTACGGTCGCCGCCGCATGACCGACTCCGTGGCGCCGTCTCACTGGTCATTCTCCTGTAGCGACGTCGGCTTTCCCTGCGAGTGGCGATTGCGGGTGGGTTCGGTCGAAGAGCTCGAGACGCGGTTTCGGGAACATTCCAAATGCGCCCACTCCACGACCGAACTCTCCGGCGATCTCCTCGGTCGGGTGCGTTCGGCCGCTCGCGCGACCTGACGCCCGGTTCTCGCCTACTGCGCGGGGCAACCTTTTTCATACGGGGCCGTGTCGCCCCGACGCGAGGGCGATCCTCCGAGGTGAGATGCCGACCTACGTACTGCCCGACAAGTGCAAGGGATGCATGCAGTGCGTGGACATCTGCCCGTCGGACATCATGCACATCGATCCGGCGCAGGGCCGAGCCTACAACATCGAGCCGGCCATGTGCTGGGAGTGCTTCGCCTGCGTGAAGGCGTGTCCGGAGGGAGCGATCGAGGTGCGGGGGTACGCCGACTTCGCGCCGCTCGGCCACCGCGTCGTCCCGAACCGCACGACCGACCGGATCTACTGGACGATCCGGATGCGGGGAGGCGAAGTGAAGGAGTTCTCCTATCCGATCCGGAAGACCAAGTGGGGCACGATCGCATCCCCGAGCACGGAACCTCCACCGGAGCCGGGAGCGCTTTCGAGCGAACTCCTCTCCTTCGAGCCGACGTACCTGGCCATCGAGGAACTCCCGGTCCTTACGCCGCTCGTCCCTCCGTAGTCCGACATCGGGGTCAGGATGGAGGACGGACTTCCCGCCGCGCCGAAGGTCGTCGACTGTGACATCCTGATCGTCGGGGGCGGTTTCGCCGGCTGCGGAGCCGCGTTCGAATCGAGGTACTGGGGCCGGGACCTGAAGGTCGTCGTCGCCGAGAAGGCGGCGATCGAGCGGAGTGGGGCGGTTGCCCAGGGGCTCAGCGCCATCAACTGCTACATGGGGATGCGCTGGGGCGAGAACCGCCCCGAGGACTTCGTCCGGTATGTCCGGAACGACCTGATGGGCCTCTCCCGGGAGGACCTCGTCTACGACATCGCGCGGCACGTCGACTCTTCCGTTCACCTGCTCGAAGAGTGGGGACTTCCGATCCTGACGGACCCGAAGACCGGCAAGTTCGTCCGAGAGGGCCGATGGCAGCTGATGATCCACGGCGAGTCGTACAAGCCGATCGTCGCCGAGGCGGCTCGGGCGGCGGCAAGTCAGGTCGACGAGCACATCCTCATCACCCATCTGCTGCCCAGCGCCGACGACCCGAAGCGTATCGCCGGGGCCGTGGGGTTCAGCGTCCGGGACGGGACGTTCCGGGTCTATCGAGCGCGCGCCGTGATCGTGGCGGCCGGGGGCGCCTCCCACCTCTTCCGACCGCGCTCCTCGGGCGAAGGATGGGGCCGTACCTGGTATCCCCCCTGGTCGACCGGCTCGGCATATGCGCTGCTCATCCGCGCGGGGGCCGAGATGACCCAGATGGAGAACCGTCTGGTCGTGACCCGCTTCAAGGACGGGTACGGGCCCGTGGGCGCATTCTTCCTGTACCTCAAGTCGGTCGCGACGAACGCGGCCGGGGAAAGCTACGAAGTGACCCGTCGCGCGGAGTTGCGGAGCCGGGTCGGCGCGTACGCCGACGCGACCCCGATGCCGACCTGTCTACGGAATCACCTGATGTTCCGCGAGATCCAGGAGGGTCGCGGACCGATCCTGATGCACACCGAGCGGGTGATCGACACTCCGGAGAAGGAGAGCGTCGCCTGGGGGGCATTCCTCAACATGACGGTCGGTCAGGCGGTGACCTGGGCCTCGCAGGGCACGGACCCTCGCAAGGAGCCGAGCGAGCTCATCCTCTCGGAGCCCTACGTCCTCGGCTCGCACGCCGTCTGCGCGGGGGCGTGGACGAGCGGCCCGGCGGACGTCGCCCCCGCCGACTACCGCTGGGGGTACAACCGCATGACGACGATCGCCGGGTTGTTCGGCGCGGGGGACACGGTCGGTGGTTCGGCCCATAAGTTCTCGAGCGGTTCGTTCACGGAGGGCCGACTCGCGGCCAAGGCGGCGGTCCGGTTCCTCACCGACCACCCGGAGCGTCCCCGCGTTTCCGACGCCGAGGTCGAGCGACTTCAACAGACGGTGTTCGCCCCGCTGGTTCGATTCCTCGGCGCGCGGCCTCGGGTGACGGCCGGGTCCGTGTACCCGGACCTTCTGCTTCCCGAGCAGGGCCTGCATCGGCTCGAAAAGGTGATGGACGAATACGGGGGCGGCGTCGGCGCCAACTACACGACCAACGACGAACTCCTCGGGCGAGGGATCTCCCAGCTCGGACAGCTTCGGGGGGACCTCGGGTCGATCGGCGCGGCCGACCTTCACCAGCTCGGACGCGCCTGGGAGCTCGACCACCGTCTCTGGACCGCGGAGACCGTCCTTCGCCATACGCGTTTCCGGGCGGAGACCCGGTGGCCGGGGTACTACTATCGCTCGGACTACGCCACGGTGGACGACGAGCACTGGCACTGCTTCGTCAACTCGACCTTCGACCCGGGCACAGGAGACTGGAAACTGTTCACCCGTCCGTGTCACGCGATCCTGTAGTCCCGACTCGGACCGGTCCCGGATACCGGGCGGCGAAGACCCGCGCGATCGATTCGTTGAATCCTGCGGAGACGCGGATCCGGTCATCCGGAGACGCTCGAGGGGGACCTTGCCGGATCCATCGGTCGATCGTGCCGGTCCACGTCTCCCCCGGGAACGGGTGGTGTGCTCGGATCCGCGGATGGACCGCGAGCCACGCGTCCGCACGGCCGTCCGGTTCGTGGGTCCGGCGGTCGAAAAAGACGTGGATCTCCGAGTCGGCGTCAACGCGCTCTTCGATCCCCCGAAGGAAGACGAGCAGCTCGTGGGTCCGCTGCCGACCGGCGCCCGGAGGCGGAGCGGCCGCCTCGTGCGCCCGGTCGAGCGCTTCGAGCAGTCCGAGGGCCGTCCGTTCGTCCGTGGCGGGCCGATAGCCTCCCGAGATACTGGCGCTCACCTGGGGCGGGCGAACGGCCTCACGGACGCCGACGGACGTCGATTCGGGTCGGCAGAGCGCGACGGCCACCACGGCGGGGGCCCCGAAGAAGACGCCGACGACCTCGAGGGAAAAGCTACCGGCGAGCCCCGTGCGCATCGCCTCCTCGCGGTCGCTCGAGAGCCTCTCGGCCTGCCAGACCCGGTGGACCAGCATGTGATTCACCCGGAGGGTGCGTGCGAGGGAGCGCGTCGTCCATCGGCCGCCGTCCGGCGGGGTTTCCTCTCGCGTCGTGCGCACGATCCGTTCCACCAACGCGGGAGAGACCCGGTCCCTCGGGCGAACGCGCGGCGCGTCGCGGAGAATGCCGTCGGTGCGGTTGACCTCGAAGCGTCGGCGCCACCGGGCGACGGTCTCGGGGTGGACTCCTGCCCGGACCCCGACCTCCCGGTATGAGCCTCCTTGAGCAAGTTCGAGGACTACGCGGGCCCGCAGCGCTCGTCGTGCGTTCGGGGGGGTGAGACCTGCCCACTTGCGGAGGGCGCGCTCCTCGGCGGGTAGGAGTCGGAGGCGCTGGGCACGGCGCACGGGGAAGGCCGATGGCCTCGGGGGTAATAGGCGCTTGCTCGGAGAACGTCTCGCTGCTCAGAAGCGGGCGATGCTCCCCGTCGAGAGCGCCTTGTGTTCGAAGGTCTTCCAGAGGCCGATCGCGAGTCCGTACGACACCGCGGCCGCGATCGCCACGGCTCCCCACAGTACGGTCAACGTGGCGAACGAGTCACCGGCGACCGAAGCTCGAACCGCATCGAGGCCCCACGTGAGGGGGAATCCGTACCCGATCCACTGGAGTACCGGGGGAAGCTGAGAGGCGGGGAAGTTGACCCCGGAGAGGAGCAAGCCGATGAAAAGGAAGATGTTCCCCAGGATGATCGAGGTGCGCAGATAGAGCGCGACCCCTCCGAGCAGGAGTCCGAAACCGACCATCGCGAACGCGGTGAGGGTGACGGAGACCGCGAGCGAGGGGAGCGACGACGGCGCGAGGTGCACTCCGAAGAGGGCGACGGCGTAGAAGATCCCGACGGTGACGGTGGCCAACGAAAGTAGGATCGGGATGAGACCCCGTCCGAAATACAAGGCGATCCGGTTCGAGGGAGTGACGAGGAGATGCTCCATCGTCCCTTGCTGCTTTTCGCTGTCGGTGGTCTGGCACACGGAAAAGATGCTCGAGTAGGTGACGGTCGCTACCGCGTTGCCGAGCGCGGTGAAGGCGATCTCCGAGGCCCCTCCGCCGCCGACCTGGACGACGAAGACGAAGAAGACCATCTGCGTCAGCGGGATGATGAACACCGTCCCGAGGACGAAGTCGACCCGCATGAACCCAAGCGTGGTCCGAGGCGCGATGACCGCGTTCGTCCAGAACGTTCGCCAGAACGAAACACGGTTCACGGACGGAGGAGCGGAAGTGAGCATCGATCGGGAGCGTCCTCAGAATTCGCTCAGGTTCCCTTTGGCCAGTACGTGCCGCTCAACCCGACGGAAAATAGTACCAGCGATGAGGATGTACACCAGCGTCGTTCCGACCGCGCCGGCGATGTCCGGCCAGAATCCCCAGCCGAACCCGACGTAGCCCGGGATCGAGAGGTACCGCAGCGCATCGAGGGCCCACGTCGGCGGAAAGATCAGCGCGATCGGGTTCGTCCAGAACGGGAGGAGCACCACCGGGAACATGCAGCCGGTGCCCACGTAGAAGGCGAACTCGCCGACGTTCTGGATGAAGCCGGAGTACCGGGTATATACCCACGCCGCGGAGAAGAGGATTCCGACGCTCGCCAGGGTGAACATAACGAAGACGAACAGGACAACGAAGCCGACCGGGTCGGGTACCGCAGGCGGGCTGCCGGCGGCCACGACCACGACCAGATAGACGATCGCGCCTCCGAACAGTCCTGAGACTACGTTCCAGAGGACGCGCCCAAGGACCACGTACACGTAGGGGCTCGGAGATTGGATCGTTGGCTCGAGCGTACCGAACTCCCGGTCCTGCCCGATGGCCCAACCGCTCCCATACAATGTCTGACCCCACATCGACATCATGCCGGCGCCGAGGATGGCATAGGTGAGGAAGTACGGTCCCGCTCCCCGGAACAGTTCGAAGGCCACGAGGCCGAACACGACCGGGGCGATCATCGACGGAATGAGCCACTGAGGGTCCGCCATGAACATCAGGAGGGAGATCCGGAGCGACGCCTGCGTCGCTCGCGAACGAGACGCATGCGCGGGTTCGACGGCCATCTACGCGGCCTCCTCCTCGACGAGGTCGAGGTACACGTCCTCGAGCGAAGTTCGACGTTCGCGTACGGCGAGCTCGGAGTGCCCCGGCAGCGCCGCCTGCACGTCGTCGGTAGTCGTCTCGAGAGTGCGTAGTCGCATCGTAAGTCGGGTCCGGGGTCCGTACTCTTCGCTGACCAGTTTGGAGACCCCCGGAAGCCGACGGAGGGTCTCGACCTCCCGATCCTCGAACCCGTACGCTTCCGCCTCCAGTGTACGGTCGCCCCCCACGAGGTGGCGGAGGCCGGCGACCGTGTCGCGCGCCACGATGCGGCCCTTCGAGAGGATGGCCAATTCCGGGCAGAGCTCCTCGGCCTCGAACATGTAGTGGGTCGTGAGCAGGATGGTCACCCCATCGGAGATCAGCGAACGGACCAGTTTCCGGGTCTCACGGGCGCTCTTCGGGTCGAGGCCGATGGTCGGCTCGTCGAGAAAGAGGACCTGGGGACGGTGGAGAATGCCCCGGGCGATGTGCAGCTTCTGCTTCATCCCTCGGGAGTACTCCTCCACGCGACGGTCGGCGGACTCCGTGAGGCCGACCCGCTCCAGCACGGCGCGGATTCGCTCTTCTCGCTCGAGGGTAGGAATCCCATACAGGTCCGCGAAGTACCGCAGGTTCTCCCGGGCGCTAACGCGGCTATACAGGCCCCGCTCCCCTCCCAACACCAGTCCGATCCGAGGGCGCAGCCAGGCTGTCTCTTTGGCCACATCGTGACCGAGGACGAGCGCGGTGCCCGAGGTCGGGAGCAGCAGAGTGGAGAGGATCTTCACCAGCGTGGTCTTCCCTGCGCCGTTCGGGCCCAGCAGGCCGAAGATCGAACCGGTCTCGACCGAAAGGTCGACGCCCCGCAACGCTTCGGTGCGAGTGACCTCCCCGAAGAGGAACCCCTTCCGGCTCTCGAATACGCGGGTGATTCCGCGCGTTTCTATGGCGGGTACGTTCGTCATGGGGGAGAGGGGCCGCAACCCGGCCACCGGTACAAATAGCCTATGAAGGGAGCGAAGAGGTCACGAAACACCGTCACTGCGGACCCCTCATCGGTGCGCGGCGCTGCGGGTCGGCCCCCCGACGCGCCCTGGCCGTCCGTACCGTTATATCGGGACCGAGAGTCGGCGACGCGGTGGCCTCCGTGGTCTCCTCCGCTGCCGCACGGACCGAAGCTCCCTCCGGCGGGACGCTCGATTTTCCGGTCGCGCGTTCGCTCGAGGCCTACCGTTTGATGGTACTGTCCCGCTCCACCGACGAACGCTGCCTTTCGCTGCAGCGGCAGGGCCGCATCGGCTTCTATGCCCCACTGCTCGGCCAGGAGGCGGCGCAGGTCGGTTGCGCCCTCGCCTTGCGTCCGGAGGATTGGACGTTCCCCGCCTACCGGGAGCTCGCCGTCGCGCTGACGCGTGGGGTGCCGCTCAAGGCGATCGTGGACCAGTTGATGGGGAACTCGGCCGACCTGAGCAAAGGACGTCAGATGCCGAACCACTTCGGCTTCACCGCCCAGCATTTCGTGGTCGCATCGAGTCCCATCGGAACGCAGATCACCCAAGCCGTCGGCGCGGCGATGGCCGCGCAGCGCCGAAAGGACTCGATCGTCACGGTCCCGTTCTTCGGTGACGGCGCCACGAGCTCGAACGACTTCCACGCCGGGCTCAACTTCGCCGGGGTCTTCCGGACCCCGACGATCTTTTTCTGTCAGAACAACCAGTGGGCGATCTCGCTCCCCCGCGAGAAGCAGACCCGGAGCAAGACCCTCGCGGAGAAGGCCGAGGCATACGGTTTCCCCGGCGTTGTCGTCGACGGGACCGACCTACGCGCGGTCTACCATGCGGTGGCCGAGGCTCGTCGTCGGGCGGTCGGGGGGGAGGGGCCGACCCTGATCGAGGCCCAGGTCTACCGTCTCGGACCCCATTCTACTTCGGACGATCCGAAGCGGTATCGCGCGGATTCGGAGGTGGCCGAGTGGAAGGAGAAGGACCCCGTCACCCGGTTCCGCGGGGAGCTCATCGCGGCGCGCCTCCTCGACGAGGCGGGCGACCAGAAGCTCTGGGAGGCCGCGCGGGCCCAGGTATCCGCGGCGATCGATGAGGCGGAGCGCACACCGCCCATGGAACCCCACTCGATCTTCGACGACGTCTTCGCGAACCTCACCCCCCGACTGGAAGAGGAGCGCGCGGAGTTCGACCGACTCGGGCCCGAGGGACCGGCAAAACCATGACCGAGCTTACCCTCGTGCAGGCGGTCAATCGCGGTCTGACCGAGGCGATGCGCGCCGACCCGGACGTCCTGGTCCTCGGCGAGGACGTCGGAGTGAACGGAGGAGTGTTCCGCGCCACGGAAGGGCTCTTCAAGGAATTCGGAGAGAGTCGCGTCGTCGACACGCCGCTCTCCGAAACGGGGATCGTAGGGGCAGCGATCGGAATGGCGCTCTACGGGCTCAAGCCGGTCGCGGAGATCCAGTTCCTCGACTTCATCTACCCGGCGTTCGACCAGATCGTCAGCGAGCTCGCGAAGTTCCGCTACCGCTCGGGGGGACAGTACCCCTGTCACGTCGTCATCCGCAGCCCCTACGGGGGAGGGATCAAGGGCGGCCTCTACCATTCGCAAAGCACCGAGGCGTACTTCTGCCACACCTCGGGTCTCAAGGTCGTGATCCCCTCGACCCCGGCGGACGCCAAGGGTCTCCTCCTGACCGCGATCCACGACGAGGACCCCGTGATCTTCCTCGAACCCAAGCGGATCTATCGCTCGGTGACCGGAGAGGTACCGGACGGCGACCACCGCGTCCCCTTCGGCAAGGCACGGCTCGTCCGCGAGGGAACGGACGTCTCGTTGTTCGCCTATGGGGCGATGGTCCCGCCGACCGTCGAGGCCGCCGAGACGCTCGCGAAGGAGGGCATCCAGGCCGAGGTCATCGACCCTCGGACGCTCGTTCCCCTTGACGAGGCGGCGATCGTCGCCTCGGTCGAGAAGACCGGGCGGGCCGTCGTGGTCCACGAGGCGGCGCGGTTCTGCGGATTCGGCGGTGAGCTCGCGGCCATCCTCGCCGAGAAGGCGTTCTATTCCCTGAAAGCACCGATCATCCGAGTAACCGGATACGATACGCCGTTCCCGTACGCCCTCGAACACCTCTACCTCCCGAATGTGGAGAAGATCGTCCACGCAGCGCGGGCCACGGTCCGGGCGTCCTAGGAGCGTTCGATGGTCTTCGAATTCCGTCTCCCGGACATTGGCGAGGGAGTGGCGGAAGGGGAGGTCGTCCAGTGGTTCGTGAAGGAGGGAGACCCGATCGCGGAGGATGCTCCCCTTGTGAGCGTGCTGACCGACAAGGCGAACGTCGAGATTTCCTCACCGAAGAAGGGGGTCATCGCCAAGATCCACGCGCAGGTCGGAGAGAAGGTCAAGGTCGGTGGGATGCTCGTGACCATCGACCCCGACCCCGGCGGCACCGCACCCTCGGCGAAGTCGCCGGCTCCCGCAACTTCGGCCGCGCCGGCGCCCCCGAAGGGACCGCCCCCTCCTTCCGCTACTCCCCCTCCTCCCGCCTCGGGCACACCCGCCGCCGGTCGCGTCGTGGCGTCGCCATACCTACGACGGTTGGCCAACGAGCGTGGAATTGACCTGTCGAAGGTCACCGGTTCGGGTCCCGGAGGTCGGATCACCGAGGCGGACTTGGGTGCCCCCGCCGCAGGATCCTCGACGCCGCCCCCGAAGGCGCCGAGTTCTTCGGCCCCGTCGGGGCCAGGGACGTCGGGCGCGCTCCCGCCGGGTGCCGACGCCAGCACCGACGTGGCGGAGCGGATCCCGATCCGCGGCCTCCGCCGGGTGATCGCGGAGCACATGATCGAGGCGACGCATCGGACGGCGCCGTTCACCTACGTCGAAGAGGTGGACGCCAGCGAACTGGTGATCCTCCGCGACAAAATGGCGAAGCACGTCGAGAAGCAGGGAACCCGGTTGAGCTACCTGCCGTTCATCGTGAAGGGCGTGGTCGCGGGGCTCAAGGCGCACCCCCGGATGAACGCCACCATGGACGATGTGCGCAACGAGCTCGTCGTCCGGTCCGCGTACCACATCGGGATCGCGACCGCCGCCCCGGACGGGCTGATCGTTCCCGTGGTGCACCATGCCGAGCAGAAGAGTCTCACGGAGATCGCCCGGGAGATCCACGACCTGGCGGACCGGGGACGCCAGGGGAAGTTGACCCGGGCCGAGCTGACGGGGAGCACCTTCACGATCACCAGCCTCGGTGCCCTCGGGGGGGTGCTCGCGACCCCGATCCTCAACTACCCCGAGGTCGGCATCCTCGGCGTCCACAAGATCACGCGACGACCGGTCTATCGGGCCGACGGGTCGATCGGACCGGCCGACCTCATGAATCTCTCCGTCACGCTCGACCACCGCATCCTCGACGGGATCGAGGGCGCCCAGTTCCTCGCCACCGTGAAAGCCTACCTCGAGGACCCGCACCAGCTGTTCGCTGAAATGCGATGACCGAGGACCCGACGGTCGAACCGCTCCCCTACCGAGACGACGACCTGGCCCGGCTCCTCGGTCCGGGGTGGGGCGAGACACTGCTTTCCGCGTACCGTTGGATGCAGCTTGGTCGTGCGCTCGATGCACGCATGCAGGGGCTCCAGCGCCAGGGTCGCGTCGGCTTCTACGGAGCTGCGACCGGTCAGGAGGCCGTCAACGTGGCCGCCGGACTCGCGACGGCCCGGGACGACTGGATCTTCCCCGGCCTCCGCGAGCAGCTCGTGGCGCTGGTCCGCGGCCACTCCCTAGTCGACTACGCGCACCATCTCTTCGCTGACGACCAGGACCCGAGCCGGGGTCGGAACATGCCCTGCCACCCGAGTGCGCGCGAGGTCCATTACGTGTCGATGTCCTCGGTCATCGGGACGCAGATCAGCCACGCGGTGGGGCTGGCCTACGCACTCCGGCGGAGGGGAGACTCCGGAGTCTCCGTGGCGTTCTTCGGAGACGGGGCGACGAGCTCCAACGACTTTCACGCCGGGCTGAACTTCGGAGGAGTCTTTGCGCTCCCCGTCGTGTTCTGCTGCACGAACAACCAGTGGGCGATCTCGGTGCCCGTCTCCCGCCAGTCCGCGGCTGCCTCGTTCGCGGCCAAAGGAGCGGAGTACGGGCTCCCGGGGCGCCGAGTCGACGGCACGGACTTCGTCGCCGTCCATTCGGAGCTCTCCCGCGCCCTCCGGGACGCCCGAAGTGGTGCGGGCCCAACGCTGCTCGAGTTCGTCACGTACCGCATGACCCCGCACTCCAGTTCCGACGACCCGACGCGGTATCAACCCAAGGACTGGTCGGCCCGCGCGGCCGCGCACGACCCGGTCGGGCGCCTGGAGGCGTGGATGATCGGGAAGGGACTCCTTCCCATCGAGACCCGAGAGAAGATCCGCACCGAGGCCGAGAACCAGGTCCGGGTCGCGGTCCAGACCGCCGAGGCGACCGCGGTCCCGGCCCCGGAGTCCATGACCGAAGACGTCTATGCCGCGCCGGGTTCAGGCATCCCGCGTCGCGACGGGTAGGAGGAGATCGTGGCCGGAACCTACGCACGGAAGACCGAGGTCCTCGTCATCGGCGGCGGCCCCGGCGGCTACATGGCCGCGATCCGCGCCGGTCAGCTCGGGAAGAAGGTCCTCCTGGTCGAGAAGCGCGACCTCGGCGGGGAGTGTCTCAACCGGGGATGCATCCCGTCGAAGGCGCTGATCCACGCGTCGCTGTTGTACGACTCCCTGCGGACCGAGGGCCCCGCGATCGGCGTCACGGCGCCGGACGTCCGGTTCGACCTTGCGACGACGATGAAGTGGAAGCAGGAGGTCGTCGGCAAGGAACGCCAGGGCGTCGCGACCCTCCTCAAGTCCGCCGGCGTGAGCGTGCTGCCCGGGGAGGGACGGTTCACCGGGCCTCACGCCGCCGACCTCGCGGCCCCGGACGGGGGGCACGAGCGGGTCGATTTCGACTCCGCCGTGATCGCGACGGGGGCGATCCCTTCGACGATCCCCGGGTTCGAGACGGACGGAACCCAGGTAATGAACGCGTGGGAGCTGCTCGACGTCGCGACCCTCCCGAAATCGATGCTGATCCTCGGCGGGGGCGTGAGTGGCTGCGAGCTGGGCGAGTTCCTCGCGCGGGTCGGTGTCGAGGTCACGATCGTGGAGCTCCTCCCGCAGATCCTACCGGGAATCGAGCCCGACCTCTCCCGGGAACTGAGCGGAACGCTCGACCGGATCGGTGTGAAGACCCGCGTCGGCACGAAGGCGGTCGGCCTGAAGCGGACCCCCAAGGCGCTGACGATGACGGTCGAGGGCTCCCAGGGTCGGGAGGAGCTCTCGGCAGAACGCCTCTTCGTCACGGTCGGAAAGCGACCGGCGAGCCGTGAGCTGGGGCTCGAAGAGGCCGGGGTCACCGTCGACGCCAAGACGGGCTTCATCCCGGTCGACGACCGTCTCTGCACGAACCAGCCGCACATCTTCGCGGTCGGGGACGTAGCGAGACCTCCAATGCTCGCGCACAAGTCGTACCGGGAGGGCGTGGTCGCGGCCGAGGCGATCGCCGGACTCCCGACCCGATTCCAGTTCCAGGCGTTGCCCACCGTCGTCTTCACGACGCCGGAACTCGCCTCCGTCGGTCTCTCGAAGTCCGACGCCGAGGCGCGGGGCCACACCGCACGCGAGGTCCGGTTCCCGAACGCCGCGCTGGGAAGAGCTCACGCGAGCCACGCGACCGGGGGTTGGGTCAAGGTCGTCGGCGACGACGCGACCGGCCTTCTGCTCGGGGTCCACGCCGCGGGAGAGCGCTCGGGAGAGTTCATCGCGGAAGCGGCCCATGCGATCGAGATGGGCTCGACCGTTCGTGACCTCGCGCTGACGATCCATCCCCACCCCACCTTCTCCGAAGGGCTCCAGGAGGCGGCGCTCCTCTGGCTCGGGGAACCGATGCATGTCGCCCGGCGGAGGACCGATGCCCCGGGTCGTTGACTGGGGACGACGCGAATACGTCGAATCCCTCGAGGAGCTGCGTCGCGCCGTCCGGGCGCGGCGGGCGGGCGAGATACCGGACACGCTGATCCTCGTCGAGCATCCCCCGGTGGTGACCGTCGGTGTGGAAGGGGACGACGGCGCCGCCGCGACCAGCGGACTTCCCGTCGTCCCCGTAGAGCGCGGGGGCCACGCGACCTACCACGGCCCGGGCCAGCTCGTAGGCTATGCGATCGTCGACCTGGATCCTCGGAACCGGGATGTTCGTCGCTTCGTGCACGAGCTCGAGCAGGTCGTGATCGAAGCCCTTGCGGTTCACGGGGTGGAGGCCGGACACGTGTCGGGTCGTCATGGGGTCTGGGTGGAGGGAGAGCGGAAGATCGCCTCCCTCGGGATCGCCGTCGAACGGTGGGTGACGTTCCATGGCTTCGCGCTCAACGTCGACCTTGACCTTGCACCGTTCGGCCAATTCCGCCCGTGCGGACTGGACGGGTCGCTGATGACCTCGCTGGCGAAAGAGCTCGGTCACCCGGTGACTCTCGAGTCCGTGAAACCCGCCGTCGTCGAAGCGTGGGCCGCCCACTTCGACCCTCACGGGTCCCCGGCCGCCGTCCGATCTTCGGATCCCCTCGCCACGACCAGCGGTTCGACCCCCGCATGACGGTGCCCGACGGGCGACCGCGCATGCTTCTGGTGGGCGGCGGCGGCGGCCTGGTCGGCCGCGCCGTGCTGGAGGAGTTCGGCTCCGACTGGACGATCCGGTCGGTCCACCGCCGACCGGCCTCGGCGGAGGCCCTCCTCCCGGTCGAGTGGATCGCGGGAGATGTGTCGACGATCTCGGACTGGGCCCCCCTTCTTGCGAACGTGGATCTCGTCGTCAATCTGGCGTGGTACCGGCAAGGATCCCGGCGGCTCTTCCGGTCGCTGGCCGACGGACTGGTCCGTCTGATCGCGGCGTCCGAACGTGCGGGCACGGCTCGCTGGCTTCAGGTCAGCGTCCCCGATGCGCCCGAACGGCTCGAGACCGGATTGCCCTATCTCGCGTACAAGCGAGTGGTCGACCGTGCGCTCATGACCAGCGGGCTCTCCTACTCCGTGATCCGGCCGACCATGTTGTTCGGCCCGAACGACAAGCTCCTGACGGTGATGCTCCGGACGGTGGCCCGCTTCCACCGCTTCCCGATGTTCGGGGATGGAGAGTATCACGTTAGCCCGCTCGCCGCGAGGGACCTCGCACGCATCCTACGCCACGAGGCGGGACTGTCCGACCGACACGTGGTCAGCGCAGGGGGTGCGGTGCGGTGGCGTTACCGGGACCTGACGGACCGTCTCTTTTCGGCGCTGGGCCGCACTCCCCGGTACGTCGATCTCTCGCCGGAGGGGTCCGTGCGCCTGGCCGCGTTCCTCGAGGCGCTAGGCTCGAGCGTCCTGTGCGCGTACGAGGTCGAGTGGCTCCTTTCCGATCGGCTCGGCCTGCCGCCCTACGAAGGGCTGGGTCGGCCGCTCGCACCGGTCGAACCGTTCCTCGAGAGCGAAGCAGCCCGGTACGGCCCGCGGGTCATCCGAAACCAACGGCACGTTTAATTGCGGTCGCCCCCATCTAAGTTCGACATGGAAGCGCTCGATCTTAGCCGGCGCCTCGGAGACTTCAGCCAGGTCGCCGGAGAAGTGCTTCGCGACGTCAACGACGTCACGGAGCAGCAGATCCGCCATTGGATCGTCAATCCGTTCCTCGTCGCCCTCGGATGGAATCCCGACGACAAGAAGCAGGTCTACCTCGACTTCCCAGTGCCCTCCGGCGAGGGCCACATCGATTACGCCCTCTACAACTCCGAGGGCCAGCCCCGGCTCTTCCTGGACGTCCGCGAGCGGACCGCCAACGTGACCGAGCCCGGAAAGGTCGCCGAGCAAGCCAAGGAGGCCAAGGTCCCCCTCGTCCTGCTCACCAACGGGCGCGAGTTCTCGCTCTGGTTCGTCAGTCCGACCGAGCCGCCCGGGCCGCTGTTCGTGCTTCCCCTCGCGGACCTGGCGGACAACGCGGAGGCAATCGTCGGTCTCTCGGCCGACTATCGACTCTCCGATACCGGTATCCAGCAGTTGCGGCGCAGCGCGATCCGCCTCGCGGTCCTCGTCATGCTGGAGGAAAATTCCGAGAAGACGTTCGACGCGATGGTCGAATGGGTCCAGGGACAAGTGGCCCCGGGCGCGCTCGACGACACGACGGAGCAGGCGATCCGGGACGCTACGATGATCTGGCTCACCGAAGAGCACCTCACGATGCCGGCGTTCCAGCCCAAGGAGGGCAAGCGCCTGCATGAGCTCCGGTCGACCACTCCGCGCGACTGGGAGTCGTTTCCGCGCGGTCCGCCCGGGACGTTCCAGTACAAGTACGACAGCGCCAAGATCCTCGACCTCCGCCAGGGGGCCAAAGAGGTCCGGGAGCAACTGCGACTGCAGGGTCTGCGCACCCCGACGGCCACGAGCTTCGGTGGGTTCTACCACGCGCTCCGCCACCGCGCGGGTCTCGGAAACTAGACCGGCCGGGCGCGCCGGGGACCGCGGTCAGCGATAGGTTCGTATCCCTCGACTCCTATGGGTGGGAACATGGTACCTCCACCACCGAGAGCCGCGCCGGGATCGAACCTGTTCGAGGACTTCGTCGCCGCGGTCGCCGACCGACAGGGACAACTGGACATCCGACTCGAGAACCTATCGGTCCGGTTGCCGCTGCTCCGGGAGAGCCTCGAACTGAACGGCACCATCAGCGTCTCGGTGCACATGCGAGATCTGACCGACAAGGAAAAGCAGGCGCGGGTCTCGAAGGAGATCCGGATCCTCTCCGGCTGAATCCAGCGGCGGGACACGGCCGGGCCGGAGGGGCTAAGTTTTATACACATAAATGCGCATTTCCCTTCGATGCGCTCCCCGGACGCGCGCCCCGCGGGCTCTGCCTGTCTCGAACGTCAGTGCGGTCACCCCCCCTCGAATCATGTCGCCACCCCCGAGCTCGCCGGTCCCGCCGAGGCCGTGGTGTGGTGCTCAGGTTGTCACCGCCACGAAGTGCGTCGGCCCCGGCGGCTGCGTCTCCCGTGGGTGCGTCGGGAAGGGGAAGGCCTCCGCCAGCGGATTTCCCGACCTTCGTAGCGCCGCGAGCGTCGGCCTTTCTAGTACGCGCCCGCGAAGTGACCGATGAGGAAGCCCGCGAGGCCCGCCGCCAAGCCGATGGCCAGCATGCGTAGGCCGCTCTTCCACACAGACCCCAGCGTGATGCGCGCTTCGTACCACCCGATCCCGAACAGCGCGGCGGCGCTGACGAGCACCGATGCGATGGCCGCCGCCTCCAGGTCGTGCCCGGCGACCAGGTAGGGGATCAGCGGGATCGACGACCCGACGATCGTCGCCGCGAAGACGACGAGCGCGCTGTTCTGGGGGGCTTCGGCGGGAACCGAAGCGAGATTGAGCTCGAACGCCATCATCAGGTCGAGCATCGCTTTCGGCTTCGCTTCGATCTTTCGCACCATCTCTTCGAGTTCTTCGCCCGAGTACCCCCACTTGCGGAAGATCGTCCGAACCTCCTCCCGCTCGGCGTCCGGGATGTCTTTCATCTCCTGGAGCTCGCGCTGGGTCTCGGCCTCGTAGACCTTTCGTCGGGCGAGGGTCGAAGTGTAGGCGACCGCACCCATCGACACCGACTCCGCACCGAGCGCGGCGAGGGCGGCGATGATGATCAGGCGCGTGTCGCTCGTGGCCGCCGAGAGGCCGAGCAGAATGCCGAGCACGTTGACGAGCCCATCCTGGCTGCCGAGGATGAAATCCGAAAGAAGGCCCGGCCGGACGTGTCCCTCGTGTCTCGAGACCATGGGGACTGCGGCACGAACCGGGCCCGATATGAGGGTGACGCCGGAACGTCGGCGATGCATGCGGGGGGGCCTCACCTATCGGCCCCGTCCCAAAACCTAAATCTCGTAGGGGGTCGAGGGCCGGCGAGGCACGGACCCTATGACGGCCGGGAGTACCACATTCGCTACGACCCGAGCTCCGGCCTCCGCGACGCGGACCCAGGAAACGAGCGTCCTACTCCTGACCACGATCGGCACGTTGATGGTCGCGGTCGACAGCACGATCGTGATCCTCGCCCTCCCAACGATGGCGCGGCAGCTGCACTCCCCGCTCTCGACGATCATCTGGACGATCCTGATCTACCTCCTGATCACCGCGGCGCTGACCACTCAGGCCGGGCGGATCGGCGACATGTTCGGCCGGGGCCGGGTCTACAACAGCGGGTTCGCGATCTTCACGGTCGGGTCGGCCCTTTCGGGCTTGGCGCCGACCGCGGAGTTTCTGGTCGCGGCGCGCGCCGTGCAAGCCATCGGCGGCGCGCTGATGTTCGCGAACGCCGGGGCACTCATCGCGGCGGTCTTCCCCCCCGAGCGCCGAGGACGCGCGTTCGGGTTCTTCGTCTTGGGCTGGAGTCTCGGAGCGATCCTGGGCATCCTCCTCGGAGGGGTGATCACGACGGAGCTGGGGTGGCCCTACATCTTCTTCATCAACATCCCGATCGGCGTCGTCGCGGTCATCCTCGGACTCCGGACCCTCCCGAAGAGCACGCCGGAAAAGACCGGTTTCGACTTCCCCGGTTTTGCGCTCTTCTCTGGCATGCTTACGCTCGTCTGCTACGGACTGATCGAACTGGCGATCTTCGGAACGACCGCGCTCAATGTGGCGTATATCGTCGTGGGACTGGTCCTCTTCCCGGTGTTCGTACTGGCCGAGCTCCGGGTCCGGAACCCCCTCCTCGATATCCGTCAGCTCCAGAATCGCATGCTCGGATTCTCCCTGATCGCCGGCTTGCTCCAGAGCCTCGGATACCTCGCGGTCATCTTCCTTCTGACGATGTACCTCCAGGGCCTCCGGGGGCTGTCGCCCCTCAATGCCTCCCTCCTGCTGGTCCCCGGGTACCTGCTCGGCGCGGTCATGGGGCCGGTGATGGGACGCAACGTCGATCGTCGCGGGGCCCGCCTCCTCGCCACCCTGGGCATTCTCTGCATGGCCGCGGCGGTGCTCGCGTATTCGCAGCTCACCCTGACGTCCTGGCTCGGCTGGATCCCCGTGATCTCGCTCGTCGGGGGCCTCGGTTCGGGGATGTTCTACCCCGCCAACACGACCGCGATCATGAGCCAGGCCACTCCGCGAACGTTCGGCTCGATCAGCGGCCTCCGGGCGACCCTGATGAACATCGGCACCCTGCTGAGCTTCGTCCTGGCCATCACCATCGCATCGATCAGCGTGCCCCGATCCGTCACCTACGAGGTTTTCCTCGGCACGACGAATCTGATCGGCGGGATCGGTAGTCAATTCCTGACGGGGATCCACGCCGCGCTCTACGGTGCCGTGGCCGTCCTCGGCGTCGCGGCGCTGCTCTCCTGGTCGAGGGGCCCGAGTACCCCGCGGCCGTCTCCCGCGGCCCCGGCGACCGGAGCACCCCCGCTCGCCCCGGGGGAGCCGTAGCGCTCCCTGGTTCCGCATCCCTGCAGCGGGCCGTAGGGGTCGATCGGACCAATCAATTCCGACGCGTCGTCACCGGCAGTCGAGTTCGACGTCGGAGCTGAGTCAGTGCGTCGCGAAGGATCTCATTGTGATCGAACGCCAGCCGACCGACCTCCGTGAGCGGGACCCAACGAGCCGCGCTCGCGTCGTCTCCTCCCTTCGGCGGGCCTCCTCGGCCCGCCATTCGAAAGACGACCGAGGTCGTCGGTTTGCGGGGGTCCCGGTCCGGGCCCGAATAGACTCCGACGAGCTGGGATGGGGTCGCGGATAATCCCGTCTCCTCTCGAACTTCTCGAACGACGGCGGCTTCCACGGTTTCGCGCTGCTCCACGAACCCGCCGGGGAGCGCCCAGTGTCCGCGGAACGGCGGGCGTCCTCGCCGAACGAGCAGTACTCGACCGCGCCGGATCCACACGGCGTCGACCGTCAACGCGGGGTTCTGGTATCGGGGTGTCACAGCGCTCACCACCGCGTCGGTCGATAAGAATCCGTGCGCCGAGGGACCGCCGCCGTGCCGTCCCATCGTCCTGAGGTGGGGAAGTCTTAAGGCGGCGCCTCAGGTCGCTCGCCGGCGGCATGAAGATCCTCCGGAGCAAGGCTCCCCTACGGATCAGTTTCGCGGGCGGAGGCACGGACGTCTCCCCGTACCCCGAGGAGCGCGGAGGTGCGGTCCTCAACTGCACGATCGACAAGTTCGCTTACGTGACCCTTGAAGCCGAGCCCGGGCGCACGGGGGGAACCGCGGTCGAGTCGTTGGACTTCAACCTGAAAGCGAACTACGAGCGGCCGTCGGACCTGTTCTACAACGGAGAGCTCGACCTCGTCAAGGCCGCACTGAAGGTTCTGAGACCTCCGGGCCCGGAGGACGCTCCGAGCGAGTGGATGCACCTGTTCCTTCACTCCGATGCGCCGCCCGGGACGGGACTCGGAACCTCCTCGGCGATGACCGTAGCGCTGGTGGGCGCCTTTCAGCATTACCTCAAAGAGGCCTGGACCTCGTACGAGATCGCGGAGCTCGCGTACCGTATCGAGCGAAAGGAACTGGGGATCAAGGGAGGCCGACAGGACCAGTATTCGGCCGCGTTCGGCGGTTTCAACTTCATCGAGTTCACCGGTCCGCGGACCGTCGTGAACCCTCTCAAGATCCGCCCCGAGGTCGCGAACGAGCTCGCGTACCGGCTCCTGCTCGTCTACACGGGCGGCGGCCATTACTCCAACGAGCTCATCGAGTCCCAGCAGCGGGGGTACACCGAGAAGCGCGAGGAGACCGTGGAGGCCCTCGATGCGACCAAGCAACTCGCGATCGACATGAAGAACGAGCTCCTCCACGGCAACATCGACGAAATGGGGCACCTCCTCGACGCGGGCTGGCAGCTCAAGAAGCAGTTCACCGCGGGCATATCCAACCCCCGCGTCGACGGGATCTACGCCAAGGCCCGCGAAGCGGGGGCGCTGGGAGGAAAGCTGGTCGGAGCCGGCGGGGGAGGATTCCTGCTTCTCTTCTGCGATTTCGCCCGTCGGGCGGGCGTCGCGCGAGCGGTCCAGGACGCCGGCGGCCGGGTGACCGACTTCTCGCTCGAGACCATGGGACTTCAGACGTGGTCGGTCCGCTCCGCCCAGTAATCCCCGGCCCAGAGAACGCCGGGCCGGGGGAAAGGTCTATGACAGGCTACCCGTCCCTCGATGAGTCGACGGACATGTCCCCATGACCTACCGCCAGCCGAAGCCGCGTCGACCACGTCGATCTACCTCCGCGAGCGCGGTACCCGCCCTGCGCGGCGTACAGACCCTCGCCGGGGCAGGGACGCGACTGCTCCCTTGGTCCCGCGGCCTGCGCAAGGAGTTCCTCCCCCTCTACGACCGGGGCCGCGACGGTGTCCCGGTTCTCAAGCCGCTCGCCCATCTCGTCCTCGAAACCCTGATGGGCGCCGGGGTTTCGGACGTAACCCTGGTGGTCCAACCCAGCGACCTCGAGTTGGTCCGGAACTACTTCACCGTCGACGCCTCGTTCCTCGCACAGCATCGACGCCACCCGGAGCGCCTCGTCGAAACCCGGGAGTTCTACCGCCGACTCACAGAGCTTAGGATCCGATATGCGCTCCAACCGCGCCCCACCGGTTTCGGGGATGCGGTCCTTCGGGCCGAGTCATCCGTGGAAGGGGAACCGTTCCTTCTCCACGCAAGCGACGCGTTTCTGATCGAACCAAAGCGAGGGGTGCTGCCCCGGGCGATGGGAAAGTTGCTCCGCTCGGAAGGCCTGGATGCCGTGTTGCTAGTACGGCGGGTCGCGGATGCACGAAGGTACGGGGTGGTCGTCGGGCGTCGCGACGGTCGGTACGGCCCCTGGATCCGCCTCGCGGTCGACCAGATGGAAGAGAAGCCCGCTCGGCCGCGCTCCCAGTGGGCCGCAACGGCCGTCTATGCGTTCTCCCCGGCCTTGTTCGACGGACTCCGTGCGGCCCGACGGGAGGCCGCTCGGGGAACCGAACTCGAGCTCACCGCAGGAATACAGGAACTTCTGACGCGGGGCGGAAAGGTGGCGGCTCTCGTACTCGAACCTCCAAGTTCGTGGCGGTCGGTCGGATCTCCCGAAGGATTTCTGCGGGCGTTGCGAGCGACGTACGACCTTTTCTCGAGTGCGGCCCCCAAGAAGTAAGTCCCCGCCTCCCGTCCGTAATCGATTCGGGTCGGTGTCGGGTCGACTCGGAGGGAGCGAGGCAGCAGGGCCGCAACGGGAGTATAACTTGCCTCCGGAGGCTTTATCTCGCGGCTCTCGCCATTTAAGGTGAGTAACAGACGGGACCGTCCGCCGCCGGGACGGAATCCCCTGCAATTCAATGGATCACGCGAGGACACCGGAAGATACGCGGCCGCGCTCCGCTCTCCAGCGCGGGAGCGACTCGTACGGCGGCCGGTGAAGCCTCAGGGCTGCTCATGGAGTACCCCCGGGTGAAGTCGTTGCGACGTTTGAACCGTGCCGTGGCACACACTCCCGGCGGCCATGGGTCCCGAGTTCCCCTCCGAGCTCGGTGGTTCGCCGTGGCCGTTCTCGGTCTCATGATCGGAGCCTCTCTGGCGCTCGTAGTCGGCGTCGTTCCCTCGAGCGCGGTCTCCGGCTCCGGGATCCCCGTTGCGCAGCTAACGCCCGCCGTTAGCGGAACCGCGAACCTATCGATCGTTCCGGCGTCCGCCTACGTCGACCAGTGGGTCAACGTGACCGGGTCCAACTTCACGGCGGACTCCGGGGTCAATCTGACGTTCAATTCCACGAATATCGACTCCTGTCTGTCGGGAAGCAACACGACGAATTCCAGTGGGGATTTCACGTGTGCCTTCGCGGTGCCAGAAGTGCCGGCCGGCGTCTACTCCGTGAACGCCACCGACGGCGTAAACAACGCGACGGTGAACTTCACCGTGCTTCCACCGTCTCTCACACTCGTGCCGACCAGCGGATTCGTGAAGAGTCTGATCACCGCCTCCGGGACGGGGTACGACTTCAGCACGCTGATCACGTTGGCGTTCGGCGGGAGCCGGATTCCCGGCTGCATTACGGGCAACCTGACGAGCAACTCGTTGGGAGACTTCAGCTGCAAGTTCAAGGTGCCGGCCTTCACCGCCGGCCTCTACTCGGTCGACGCCACCGACGACAACAACACGGCGAGCCAGTCGTACACGATCGACTCGCCCACGCTCACCCTGACTCCCTCGAGCGGGGACGTGGGAAGCGCCGTGGTTGCCGCGGGCGACGGATACAAGCCGAGCACGGCCCTGACCCTCGAATTCGGGTCCGTACAGATCACCACATCTCAATGTTCGTCGGGATCGCTCAACAGTAGCCTCTCGGGGGGCTTCTCGTGCACCTTCCCTGTACCGGTCGTTCCGTCCGGGGGGTACAGCGTCATCGCCACGGACGGGATCAACGCCGCCTCGAAGACCTACACGGTCGGGGCCGCGACGTTGTCTCCTTCCCCCACGTTCGGGAACGTGGGAAGCTCGGTGACCGTGACGGGCACGGGCTATGCGCCAAGCGCCCCGCTCACCCTGAACTTCTCGGCCACCCCGATCTCGTCCTGCACTTCGGGTTCCCTCACCGCCGGCTCGTCAGGAGATTTCTCCTGCGCCTTTACCGTCCCCGCGGCGGTGGCCGGCTCCCATCTCCTCGAGGCGAGCGACCGGACGAACTCGGGGACCGCGTCGTTCACCGTCGACCCCCACATGACCCTCTCCACGTCGAGCGGCATCGTCGGCTCCTCGGTGACCGCCACGGGAACCGGGTTCGATGGCTCCACGACCTACACGCTCACCTGGGACGCGAGCGTCGTTTCGTGCACGGTCTCGACCACGAACAGCGTCGGCGACTTTGACTGCACGTTTTCCGTACCTTCGTCCACCGCGGGCGGACACACGGTCGGCGCCGCGGAGAACTCGAACTCGGCGAACGCACCCTTCACCGTCGATCCCGCCGTCGTCGTGAGCCCGACGTCCGGAGTGGTGGGAACCGCGATCGTCGTGACGGGGAGCGGGTTCGACGGGTCCGCATCGGCGACCGTGACCTGGGACGCTACGACGACGCTCTGTTCCACGACCACCAACGCTTCGGGAGGGATCGTCTGCAGCTCCCGCGTCCCGTCGTCGCCCATCGGCGCGAACACGGTGGCGATCGCGGAGGGGTCCTTTTCCCCGTCGGCGACGTTCAGCGTGACCTCCAGCTTTTCGCTCAGCGTCGGGCAGGGGATCGTCGGAACGGTCGTCACGCTGCTCGGCAGCGGCCTCCTTGCGAGCACGGCGTACGGGTACTGCTTGCAGACGACGCAGTCGGCGTGTTCCGCGGGCCTGACGTTCACGACCGACCCCCACGGGTCCATCCCGTCGGGAACGACACTGACGATCCCGAGCGTCGCGTCGGGACCCTACTATGTCGACCTTTCCCTGAGCGGGAGCTTTGTCGTCTCCGCTCCGTTCCTCGTGACGTCGGCGAGCCTGCAGCTCTCCCGGACCGTCGGCCCGGTGGGGACTTCGGTCGCCCTGTCCGGAGGCGGCTTCGTGAACAGCACGCTCTACGACTACTGCTTCCAACGGGCCGCGGCGGCCTGCCCGGGAGGCACGACGACCACGTTCACGTCGGATGGGTCCGGCAATATCCCCCACGGCACCGCGCTGAGCGTCCCGGCCACGTCGGCCGGTAACTACTACGTAGATGTCTCCGAGGGCAGCACCCTGGTCACGGTGGCTCCCTTCACCCTGACTCCCCAACTTCTGCTCGACCCGACCAGCGGCTTCGTGGGGACGTCGATCCAGGTCAATGGCACCGGGATGCTGTCGGGCGCGTCGTTCCTCGTGCTGTGGAACTCCACGCTCCCGGTATGCTCCGGGACCACGGATAGCAACGGAAGCTTCACGTGCGCACTGTTCGACGCTCCGCCTTCGCCCGCGGGTCTGGTCGTGCTGACGGCCTCGGACGGGACGAACCGCCCGAGCGCGAACTTCACGGTCGAATCCAACCTTTCCGCCACCCCGTCGTCGGGAACCGTGGGAACGATCCTGAACCTGACGGGGACCGGCTTTGCTGCCAACACGGCGTACGTGGTCAAGTGGGACCCGAGCGTCACGCTCTGTTCGGGTGCCACCGACGATCAGGGAGGATTCAGCTGCCGGATCGCGATCCCTTCCGCGGTGGCGGGGCCTGACGTGGTGACCGCGACCGCCGGCGCGACCGGGGCCACGGTCTCGGTCACGGTGCTTCCCTCGCTCGACCTTTCGGTCCCGAGCGGTGACGTCGGCACCGCCCTCACCGTCACCGGAGCCGGGTTCGACGCCGACGCGGCGTTCAGTGTGACCTGGAACTCCACCGTCTCGGTGTGCTCCTCGGTCACGAGCGCGACCGGTACGTTCGGATGCGTCTACGTCGTCCCGGAGTCCCCCGGCGGCCTCTACTCGATCGCCGCCGTCGAGGGCGCGAATTCCGCGGGCGCGAGCTTCACCATCCGCGCGTCGCTGCGGATCTCCGAGACCATCGGCTTCGTCGGCGCTTCAGAGACCGTGACGGGCACGGGGTTCGATGCCTTTTCGACCTACCTGCTCACGTGGGATTCCGCGACCAACCTTTGCCCCCAGAGCCCGACGGATTCGAACGGCAGCTTCGGCTGCACGTTCGTGGTCCCCGCGTCGCCCGCCGGACCTCACCAGATCGTAGCCACCGAGGGGGCGAATCTCGTCTCGATCACCTTCACCGTGACCTCGAGTCTCTCGCTCAGCCCGCTTCAGGGACCGGTCGGGACGAGCATCACCGCGGCGGGTACCGGGTTCAGTGCCGACTCCCACTACGTGATCGAATGGAACGGCGTGGTGACCCTCTGCTCCGGGACGACCAATTCGCAAGGGGGCTTCTTCTGTACGTTCTCCCTACCTGCGGAGCCGGCGGGGAGCGGGACGATCTCCGGCGTGCAGGGCTCCAACCAGGCCGGAACGACCTTCACCGTCACCGCGGCGTTCGCACTCTCCCAGCTCAGCGGAACCGTGGGCTCCCTCGTCAACGTGACCGGCACCGGATTCGTGGACCTGGAGTCGTATACCCTCGTGTGGAACGGCTCCACGGTCCTCTGCACGAACGTCACGAATGCCTCCGGGAGCTTCGCGTGTGCGTTCCCGGTGCCGTACGCCCCCGCGGGAGTCCACACCCTCACGGCGCTCCAGGGCTCGACCCTGACCGTGCAGGTCCTGTTCGCAGTCCTTCCGAACATCTCTCTCTCCCCGACGGACGGGACCGTCGGGACGGTCGTGACGGTGGTGGCGACCGGCTTCAACCCGGGGGCCCACTTCATCGCCCTTTGGAACGCCTCGAGCCCGGCGCTTTGCTCCGGCATCACCAATACGAACGGGGGGTACACTTGCACCTTCGCCGTGCCGTCCGGGAACGCGGGCACGAATACCCTAACCTTCTCGGACGGAACGCACGCACCGACCGTCACGTTCACCGTCTCCGCGACCACGCCGACCAACCCCGGGGCCTCCGCGTTCCCGTGGTGGGAGGTGGTCCTGGTCGTGGCGGTCGCCGTCGCGGTGTTGCTCATCCTGGGCCTGTTCTACGAACACCGCAAGCAGGGAACGTCGCCGAGCTCTCTCAAGCCCTATCGGCCCGTTCCGCCGTCTCGTCCCACGCCCTCGCCGGGAACGCCCGTCGAACCATTCGGCACCGGTGCGGTCGTGGCGGGAGGGATCGCCGAAGGCGCGAGCGCGGGACCCTCGGCCGACACCGGGGAGGAACCGGAGGACATCGACTTGCTGATCGCCCGGCTTGAACGCATGAGCGTCCAAATGTTCAAGAAATCCCCAAAGGAACTGGCCGACTACCGTGCGGTCGGGGAAGAGTCGCCTCCCGGCGGGTAGGCGCGTGCGCCGACGTCCCTAGGCGGGCACCGGCAAGGTGACGTGCGCGAGGTGGGGGTGCACCCCCCGGGCGATGGCTTCTCCCCGGGGTCGGAATACCGCATCCTTCGACTCGAAGGCAGCGCGGACGGTTCGCTCGAGGTACGGGACCATCGGGTACTCCACGAGGTCCGCCTCGGGGACCCAGGCATACTCGGTGTGCTCGCCGACATCGAGGGAGGGCGTCTTGCGGATCGGCGCGCGGCAATGAAAGTAAACTCCGACGGTGGGGCGGATCTTCCCGCGCTTCGAGAACGACCCGAACACCTCGGCGTGGAACAGGGGTCCGATGCGAACTGCGAACCCCGTCTCCTCCCGTACCTCGCGGCGGGCGGCCCGGATTAAGGACTCGCCCGGTTCGACGTGGCCCCCGGGAAGGTCCCACGCACCGGGGTTCGAAGCCTGGGGGGAGCGGTGCAACAAAAGGATCTGGTCTCCTCGAAAGATCGCGGCTCCCGCGGACACCCGCGCTCGAAGGTTCTCCTGCATGTTTCTCACAACGGGCTTCCCCCACTCGGTCGGGTTTTGTAAACCTTCCTGTATCCGTACGAATACGTGTCACGGCGCACGGCGAGTGCCCCGGCGTCAAGCCGTCGGCCGGACCTTCGAAAACGCACCGACCGGTCCGCATCCCGCGGGCTCCGGGCGCCGGTCCCCGACGCCCTCGTTCCCCAAGATTCGGAAACCTTTACGCCCCCGACCGACTGACGCGGTTGAGCAGAACCGGATGCGCGCGTTGGTGACCGGAGGTTCCGGCTTCTTGGGGTCGTACATGTCGGACCACCTGGCCGCGACCGGAGCCGAAGTCCTCGCGACCGACCTTCCGGAGGCGCCGAACGCCGTCGAACGACGGAACCCCTCCATCCAGTCCGCTCCCCTCGACGTCCGCGATCCCGGGGCGGTGGACCGGGCGATCCGGGACTTTCGTCCGGACGTGGTCTACCACTTCGCGGGTCTCGCGTTCGTGATCCCGTCGTTCAACGACCCCGAAGCGACCATGCAGACGAACGTCTTCGGCACCCTGAACCTGCTCGAATCCATCCGTCGCCACCGCCCGTCGACCCGCTTCGCCTTTGCCGGTAGCGGCACCGAGTACGGAGACCCCGAGAAGATACCCACTCCGGAAGACTCCCCGCTCAAGCCCACCAGCCCGTACGCTTCGAGCAAGGCGGCGGCGGACCTCCTCTGCTATCAGTACTTCCGCAGCTTCGAGGTCCCGGTGTTCCGCTACCGGATCTACGGCACGACCGGCCCGGGGAAGAGGGGCGACTCGGTGAACGACTTTGCAAGCCAGATCGCGGCGCTCGAGCGGGTCGGCGGCCCGGGCGTTCTCCGGGTCGGCAGCCTCGACAAGGCGCGGGACGTTACGGACGTACGAGATGCCGTGCGCGCGATGGAGGTCGTGGCGGAGCGAGGTGAGCCGGGAGCGGCGTACAATATCGGAAGCGGGGTACCGCGCGACGTACGCACCACGCTCCAAACCCTCTGCTCCTTCTCTCGGGTGGCCCTGACGGTCGAGACCGACCGCTCCCGCCTCCGGTTGGTCGACGAGCCCGTTCATCTCGCGGACGTCGGCCGACTGCGGGGCCTAGGTTGGGAGCCCCGGATCCCGTTCGAACAGACCCTCCGGGAGACGCTCGACCTCTGGCGGGGCCAGCTGCCGGTAGCGCTGCCATAGTTCCGCGGTCCCGGGGCGGAACCGCGCAGCAGCGACTCCCGTCGGTCTACGAGGCTGTCATCGGGGCACGCATCCGGAGGCGTCCGTGCCCGGGAGGAATTGGAAGACCGACGCATCGCCCGCGTCAAACAGAGAGGCAAAATCGCCCGAGGACCGCATCTCGGCACTCTGAAACGGAAGATAGGAAACCGAGGTCTGTCCGGTGACGAAGACCTCGGTGATCTGGAGCTGCTGGAGCGCATTCCGCGTGGCGTTGGTGTACGTTCCGTGGGTCAGATTTGCCACCGCGACATAGTACGACAGGTTAACCGGCAGCGGAAACGCGGGAAAGACCAGTTGCACGTGGGCATAGAGATTCAAGAACATCGCCGCCGAAGAAGGTGCCGCAAGAACCCGAGAGCAGCTCGGCAGATTCGCGCCGGCCCATTCGAGCGCGTTCACGTCCGCACTGGTCACGTTCGACAGTTCGTGCAGGTGGTCCTGGATGTACCCCGGGGCGTTGGCGAGGGTCGCCCCGGCGCCGAGCCCGAAGGAGCCGACGACCAGGACCAACGCGATCGCATACACGGCGCCCGAGCCGGTAGGTGCTCGGGCGGTGATTCGCTGACGGCGGCCCCCTCTCGAGGAGTGCTCCTCTGCGGGCTGAGTCCCCTGGTCCCGCTCCGAGGAACGGACCCGGAGATATTCTACGGCTACGGCGAGCGGGAGGAGGGCGACCGCCTGAAAGCAGATGAATAGGAGGAACGACGACTCGTAGGCAGTGGTCGATTCGGCGAGAACCGAGCGGCCCAGGGGACCGACCGTGATGGCAACGAGGACCGCCGTCACCGAGAACGTTACCGCCGTGCTCACGATGATCGGCGCGGCGAGCTCCGAGGGCAGGTATCGTCGTAGGCCCCCGCGAGGGAGAACCACCCAGAGCGCGAGAACGGCCAAGCCGAGGGCAAGCAGAACGGCCAGCTCGACGCTGAGGACCGGAATGGGGGAGAGTCTCGGCTTGAACGGTACGAAAGGATCCAGGTCGCCGGACCACGATGTGGCGAGGGGAGAGGGTCCGACCGGGGTCGGCGCGTACGGGGGTGTTCCGGCGGGATTGAGGACGTGTCCCGGATACGGATACCAGACGACGATGCCGACCAGGCTGCGCACCACGAACGCGACCCCGACCGCCACGATGGTCACCGAGCGTGCCACCCATTTCCCGGCCTCGGTGCGTGCGCGGGGGCTGAAGACTACCAGATAGGCCAGGAAGAGGATCACGAGCATTTCGCCGACGCCGACGCTCAGCGCGGTGGACACTCCGACCAGCACCCCGAATGCCATCGTCTCCCTCCAGGTAGGGACGCTACCCGAGACGAAGGGTCGGAGCCACCCGAAGGCCATCAGGAGCAGCGGGAGGGCGAAGGCGAAGTCGTACGACCCCCCCACGAACAGGCGGGGCCATGACCCGATCAGTCCGAAGAATCCCGCGAAAATCAGCCCCGTCCGCATGCCTCGGGAGGACTCGAATCCGCCCAGTCGCTCGCCCCAGCAGAACGCCCCGACGACCGAGAGGCTGAGAAAGAGGTCCGGCAACACTACCGGACTCGAGCTGATGGGCCAGCCGAAGATCAGGACCGGAAGACTCATCCAGACGGCGGTCCCGGCGGGGTAGATGATGCCGGTCCCGGAGTAGGGCGCGAAGGTCCACGGCAGGGTGTGGTGGCTTAGGATCAGCTGGACGTACAGCGATTCGAAGCTGCCGTCGTTCGTGTTCGGCATGAGCTGAGAGGCGGTCGCGACCACCTCCAGGGCGAGCAGTCCCAGCGTGCCGACCGTCAGGGCTTGGAGCGGCCATGCGCGCATCTGGGTGCGAACCGCCGCGAGAGGCCGCCACGCTTCTTTCCACCAGAGCCCAAGGAGGGCGACCACGCCCAGCGCGAGGAGCCCGAGCACCACCGCCGGGAAATAGATGGGGAGCGGGAGCGAGGCCACCAGGAAGAAGAGGGCGCCGGCTGCGAAGAACGCCGAGAGTACGCGTTCCGGTAGAGAGAGGAGGAATCGATGCCCGATCGCCCACTCGGCCCCCCGAAGAACGACCGCGCCCAGGGGGAGGGAGGCTAGGAAGAGGGCCAGGAGTCCTCCGAAGACTTCGTCGGCGGCGAGTAGCACGCGTTACCCCTCGAATGGGAGTGCCCTTGCGGCTTAAAGTGCGAGGACGGCGCATCGAGCTCGGAGAGAACGCCGAGATGGTCCTCCTCCTCCAATGTAGGGCGACGTCAGGAGACGGAGTGGGGGGCTCCTCGCCTCGCATGTTGAGGATGCGGGACGGACCATGGGATTCCGGATCTCGACCCTCGCGGGACACTGCCGCGTCTCGGCCTTACGGGCCCGCGATGTGGGCCGAGCGAACCTCCGGGGCCTTCGGCCGAGGTATTGGGCACAATCGGGGGGGGCGGCATTCGAAGAGGGGGGGCATTTAGGAACCGTCGCCGTGTGTTTGAATCGAGGCTCCGGACGGACGTCCGGGACACCCCGTTTCGACCCATTTCCTCGTCAGAGAGGGTGTGCTACGGACTATCGAGGGGCACGACTGTATCAGACAAAGAGGGATATAGGGGGCCTTAGTCATTTTTTACCATGCCAGTGCTCGATCCCGCGGTCCCTGGGGTCAGCATCGTAATTCCGGCCTGGAACGAGGAGGACCGCCTCGCCCGGACACTCGACCGGTACATTCCGTTCCTCGAGGCTCGGAAAGTGCCCTTCGAGGTCATCGTCGTCGTGGACGGTGTGCTCGACCGAACGGCAGAGGTTGCCGAGTCCTATGCGGCTCGCCACGTCCGTGTCCTCCAATTCTCGACCAAGCTGGGAAAGGGCGGCGCGATTCTCGAGGGGCTGCGGGTGGCGCGGTTCGAGTACGTGGGTTACGTAGATGCAGACGGACCGATTTCCCCCCAGGAGATGTACGACCTCGTGGGCGGGCTCAACCAGGTGGACTGCGTCATTGCCTCGCGATGGATCCGCGGCGCCTCCGGAGCGAGCCAAGAGCCCCTGTTCAACCGGATCGCCGGCCGAGTATGGAACCTGATGACGCGATCGTTGCTCGCTCTCCCCATCCGGGACACCCAGTGTGGCGCGAAATTCTGGCGGAATTCTGTTGTCCGGCCGATGCTCAAGACCATCACCGTGACCAACCGGGCGTTCGACGTGGCGTTCCTGTATCACGTCAGCAACGCCGGGCACCAGGTGAAGGAGGTCCCGGTCCAGTGGACGCACGACCCTGCGACGCGAATGCCCATCGGCCGTGCCATCCCGGTGATGTTCATGTCGATCATCGGCCTGCTCGTGATGAACTCCCCCCTCGGAAAGCGCGTGCCTCCCCAACTGGTCCGAATCTTCATGGACCAGTGGGGCGGGACGTAGGGGTCTACCCCCCGAGCCCAGTCGACCCGGCTCAATAGCCGGCTTCGTTCTGCTCATACCACGCGGCGTAGGGCTCGAGCGTGGAGTACGCGGAGTCTACGATCTGCCCGGTGACCACCTCCGCCGCCCAATGGATCAGCGGCGTGTCGTTCCCGT